>ENA-OUOG01000305-OUOG01000305.1-marine-metagenome-genome-assembly--contig:-NODE-305-length-65781-cov-6.042189_pt1 | contig 65781 bp, 74 predicted proteins | sample MGYA00248635_ERZ508505 | MGnify/ENA primary metagenome ERZ508505 (study PRJEB26176, sample SAMN06267871) | marine metagenome | isolation source: Saanich Inlet, British Columbia, Canada | place: Pacific... | reverse complement strand
ATTCCATGTTATGCCGCTGCCGACGGATCAGTACAAACATATACATTGGAAGAATTCCAAAATATGCTTTCATATGAACTCAACCTTGTTATTCGCACTGTTAATGGTTATAAGATTACATATGAAATCACTGACTCGACATATACAGGTGATGGACTACAACGTGGTACAGGTATGGCGGATACATATTTAGCAGGTGCATCAGAAGACGGTTATCAAACAAGATTTGTTAATCAAAATGATTACCGCTCACAAGAATTTCCAAACGGCGTAACACAAACAAGAGAAACATATTATTTAAGAATTGTAAAATCATAAGAAAGTGAATATATTATGGCAGTATTTAGCAAACGCATAGTTACGGCGTATTATATCAGTAACGACTACGATACTATTTTTGTCAAATGGCTTGATGATAATGGCAAAGAGCACGTATTCTACCTTCCCGCAGATGATACCGAGAATCCTGATTATATTGATCTCGTTGAAGAAGGATGGACACAAGATAAACTGTTTGATTCAACAGCAGAATATAAGAAGCAGACAAAAAGAGAATTTGCAACCTTTATTAATGCTCAGGCAAAGGAATTAATTGTCCAACAAAATATGAAGGTTGAGAAAAAGATCAAACTGATGGGTCTCGACAAGTATGAAGCTATCATGGATAACAATACAAAAAAAGAAGAGATCTTTAAAGTTAAATTATGGGCATTGGAATTGCCTTTTATTAAAGACAGTGATTCAAAATTAAAACGAGACATTCGTAAAAGTAAAACAATTTTGAGCACGTTAGGCATAATCCAAAAAATTATTGATGAGGATGACAAAGATGGCAGTGTTTAGTGGTAATGTAATTGAAGCACATTATATAAATGAGGACTATAATACAATTGAGATTGTATTCCAGGATGGTGACACTAAAGTTGCTCACGTTATTGAAAACAATCCCGATAGCGCAGATTATAAAGCATTAATTGAAGAAGGATGGGATGAAGAAGCAATCCTTGATGACACGGTAGAATTTAAACGCCGCTATTCTCGTGAGTTTAATTCCCGTGTTAATATGCGGGCAAGGGAGATCCTTGGTATTGAAGAACTAGAAAAAGAAAAGGCTCGTGTACTTAAAGATCTGCATACAAAACGTGCTGACCTTGAGAAAACAAAAGATGACTTGACGACGTTGGATCAAGCATTTAAAATTAAAACGAATAAGGTTGATAGTGTCGCATTTGAATATATCTTTGATAACAATACTAATAAAGAAGCAGTATTTAAATTTAAACTGTGGTCATTAGAACAAGATATAATTAAAAAGGCACCAAAAGAAATCAAATCTAAAATCCGACGCTCAACTAAAATTACTGAGGCAATCTCTATTATTAACACAGTATTGGATTAATTATTATGAAATGTATGGTACCTGAAACTGGATTGACAATCAATCCTATTGGAGAAATTGTCTTATGTTGTGCCGGTGATAACACCGCGGTATCACATATTAAAGATGTTCCTGATTTAACCGAATTCTTTAACGGTGATATATACAATCAAATCCGAGCAGATTTTAAAGAAAAGAAATTCCCACCTCAATGTGATGTTTGTTGGAGACATTGGGATGCCGGGCGCCTTGCACGGTTTGATACTTACAACCGTTTTAAATTTCCAACATATGAAGAAGACGCTGCCGCGGAAGTAACACCGATAAGGTTTCTTGAGCTTACAACAAGTAATATCTGTAACCAAATGTGTGTAACTTGTTCAGGTAAATACTCATCAAAGTGGGCTCCATATGAAAAAGTGGCGGTTGAGTCTGGTTTAGATTGGCGAAACCAAAATCATAAATTCCATACTGATATGTATAAGATGACTGACGCCGATGTTGATAAAGTACTTGATCTTGTTCCACATTTACAACACCTGACTATTAAAGGCGGTGAACCATTTGCCGATCCAAACAATATAAAAATATTGAAAAAGGTTGCAGAAACAAATCCTAAATGCCGTGTTGAGATTTGCACCAACTTTCAATTGGTTACTAATACTGTTATTGATATTTTACATCAAATTGAAGAAGTACATATTCAAGCAAGTATTGACGGAGTACACGAAACATATGATTGGATCCGTGGCGGTAACTTTGAGCGCACAATAAATAATATCAATCGGTACCATGCCGTCGAAGGACGTAACGTAATAGTTGTTGCAACGGTCTCAATTTATAATTGGATGCACTTGCCAGAATTGATTGATTACTTTATTGATGTACCAGGTGTACCTCGTGTAAGTATGGCAAACCTTGTTACATTTCCAAAATATTGTTCACCTGTTTGGTTAGATGACCATCATCAAAAAGAAGGTATTGATAAACTATTTGAATATCTTAATTCTAAATTTGAACAAGTCGATAAATTTTATTGGCGAAACCCAAAACTTGATTTGAGTAATACTAATAACGTATTAAGTGTTGTACCACAAGAAGAAGGTTTCTGGGGTGAAAAGTTACAAATACAAGAAAGAATGGTTGAATGGATTGACTTTTGTTTAGTGGCACGTGAAAATAATGAAGACATATGGGATTTGGCTCCATATTTGAAGGAATACAAAAACAATGAATGAATGGGATTTGTTTCAAAGCAAACGAACTATACCAGAGCATCATAAAATAATATCTTGCTATGCCGCATTTAATCATATGCGAATAAGAAGAAATGGCGGGATGCATCCTTGCTGCTTTAGTCGTAAAATGAAAATATGGAAAAAGGATCGGTTTGGTTTAAAAGATTATTGGTTTGGCGAATTAAACAACACTTATAAAGATGACTTTCTTAAAAACAAATTAAGTGCAGGTTGTCAGGCTGCTTGTCAAAAAAGAATTGATAAAGGTGAAACGCCACCTATTATTGAATACGATTACAATGTTGGCGAAGATAGATTAGAGCATGCCCTTGATGGTGACTCCTGGCCACGCGTTTTTGAATTTGAAATTAGTAATCTATGTAATATGGCATGTCCAATGTGCTTTGGTGAATTATCATCAAAACATATGCTAGGGCGTGACAAAGATATTAGACAATATGATCCAAACGTATTTGATAATGATGAGAACTTGGAACAATTACTTGAACAGTTTGTTGAGTTTATTCCACACCTAAAAGAGATAAGATTTGTTGGCGGTGAACCATTTTCTCATAAAGCATCATATAAACTTTGCGCATTGATTGCCGAAATTAATCCTAGTTTAAAAATACAGGTTTGCACTAACGGTAGTGTGTTTAATAAAAAAGTTGTAAGGATATGCCAAGAAAACAATTTAAATCTTTCAATTTCATTAGATACTGTTGTTGAATCAGAATATGATATGATTAGAATTGGTGGCAAGTATAGTGAAACAATGGACAACATTCAAAAGTTTAAAGATGTGTTAGGTCCTAATAGGATTAAAGTTAATTCAACTCTTATGAAAGTCAATGCCAAAAATATTGATTTGTTTCTAAAGTATGCTGAGGATAATCATTTCGGTGCGTTTATAAATGCATATGATAGAGCAGGACGAACACATACTGAAGATTGGAATATTAACTTGTTATCAAAAGATGTATTAGAAGATACAATGAATAGAGTGCAAGCACTAAACATTTCAAACCGTAACAGTAAGATGGCAGTTACAAAAATTATGAACTTATTGAGGAATGCAATCAATGACCGATAATATTATATTTGTGAAACATGGTGATAAGTACGACCCCGAACACGTTAACAGATTGAGAGATCAGCTACGGGAATACTATCCTAATTCTCAATACTTGTGCTATACTGATAATCCATTAAATGTTGAGATTGAGTGTATTCCATGTTTCAAAAAACCATCACTTAGATTTTGGTGGAATAAACTTGCAATGTTTAGTAAAGATTTTCCAGTCAAAGGCAAATGTTTATTCTTTGATTTAGACATGGATATTAAAGCTGATCCGCGGCCATGGTTGAATTGGGATGGGTTAACAATCATTAAAGATTATTGGAAAGACGATTTATACATGGCGCCCCATGCTTATGATGTTCACATAAATAGTTCAGTAATCACATGGACTGCTGGTGAACAGAATCATATCTGGGATCACTTTATGTCAAATAAAGATTACTTTATGAGAAAGTACGCAGGTATAGATCGGTTTCTTGTCCATGAAGGTATTAAATTTAATACATTTGAACACGGATTAGTAAACTCAATTGCCAATCCTTATAATGGCACTGCACCAATTGATATGTATAATGGAATGAAATATGAGTTACCTAGAAACACTTTATAAAAATGCTCTCAAAACAGTTGAAGAAATATATGTCGAGTCAAAGTATAATCCTAAAGTAGATTTATACCGTTCACTCGATATTATGACTGCTGTTAATCCTAGCCAAACAACAAGTAAGCAATGGCTGGTTGAAAACCTCAAAGAATTTGTAAACGACGAAACCTTCCTAAGGGACGGGCCAATTGAGCACGTTTTAGTTATGGGTGCATGGTATGGCATTGCCGGATTATTAATGAAAGAACATCTCGGTAAGGATGTGGCGGTATGGAATGTTGACTCAGATTACCAATGTGAAATATACGGTCCTATGTTACATAAAGATATTGAGCATTGCCAAAATATCCATTGGCAGCATGATGATGCAATAGATTATTTTATTGAACGGTCACAAAATTTTCAACTCATTATCAACACAAGTTGTGAGCATATGGAACAGGAGGATATTGAAATGATTATCCGCCTTAAGAAACCAAATTGCATTGTATGCTTTCAAAGTAATAACTTTCATAATGAAGCTGAGCATATTAATACACATAATAGTATTGAAGAATTTGAAAAATCATTGGGTTTAACGAGAGTATTTTGGTCAGGATTTACTACACCAGAGAATGCTCAATATCAAAGATATATGGTGATTGGTATATGAAACGAATTATATTTACAGTTTGGGATGACATTGAACGTGAAGATGATACGTGGAATGTTAATCATTGGTCACACGAACAGCAAAAAGATTATTGGGATAAACTAATTGACAATAAAAAAGATTATGCCGATAAGATTGGTGTAGAATTTAAATTATTCCATAACACAATGAAAGACTTTGTTGTTGAGCATGATGTTGAGTTTACAAAGGTTAACTTATATAAACATCACTTATTTGCTGAACTTGCGGAAGAATACGACGAAGTAATGTATATTGATATGGATGTAGTATTCAATACCGATGAGAATATGTTTGATGGATTAGATTTGAGTAAAGGTATTCATATTAAAGATCAAGATGAAAAGATATTGAATAGAAATATCAATGAAGTTGTCTTTCAGGAAATCGGAGCACGTAACCCAACATTAAAATACCATATCACAAGAGATCTACTTAATGATAAACCTGATTGCCATGTGATGAATACAGGTATTATGATTGGCAAGTCTGAACACATTAAAAAGATTAAATACGTCGCAAGAATTAAAAAAGGCATCGCAAAGATTAATAAAATAAAGCACGATAATCTTATGGGTGTTAATAGTACTTATTTAAGAATGTATTATTATCCAAACAACGAATCATTGTTTTCATGGATTATGGAAGAATTCAATGTCCCATATGTTTTGATGGATAGAGAATGGCATTACATTGTATCCGATGATCTTATAACCGTTGATTGGTCAACAATTAAAGTTGCTCATTTTATTAATAAAAAGTTCAATCATTTCTTTAACGATAAAACTAAATGCATCTATTCAATTTATATTGAAATACCTGACGAACGTCTCGACAATCCTCGTGGACCTGCCGATGATGCTGTTCCAAAAAGTCTCCGTGTTAAACAACGGCTTGCAGAATATAAAGATAAGTTAGATAAAAACCATAGAGAATATGCAGATTTGTGTGGTGCAGAATTTATTCAGTTTGGGCGTGATGAGCAATACGAAACCTTTGCCGCAAGATTTCCACAACTAACAGAATACAATATTATTAATCTATATAAAGTTTGGTTACTCGATAAATTAACTCACGATTATGATTTAGTTTTGTATATTGATTACGATGTATATTTTGCCGATAAGTTTGATGCATTTAATTATTTGAGAGCAGAACAAGGATTTTGCTGTGATGTAAATACCGCATATGAAGCAGGAGTTAATGTAAGAGATCCATTATATTTCAAAAACTACAGAAAAGATTTCCGTAACCCACAAGCAAAGTATTGGAATGCTCACGCACTATTGTCTGAACAAGATCTTGACGGTGATAATTGGGTATTCAATACCGGGATTATGATGACAAGTCGAAAGATTATGGAACAACTCGATTACTTTGGTGACATTGATGAATTGTTAGATCTAATGGATGAGGTTAAAGAATTCTCAATGTATACTGATGAGATCCGTGGATCATTCGGCCATGATAATGAAACCATAATGTCATATAAGACTACTATCAATAATGTACCTATAATGCGTTTACAAGAGAAATGGCATTTCAAACACGATACTACTAGGCTTGCCGCATATGATCCAACCAGCCGTCATTTCCAACAAAGAAAGCATGAGTTAGAAACAAACATAAAGTTTAAAGAACTTCAGTTCATACACTTTATTTCTAAAAACTTTGGGTTGATAATGTAATGAGTTATTTGCTTGCGGTAGGATGTAGTTGGACTGACCATAATTACTTTTCTTTTCAGCATGAAGAACTTGATTGCTCATGGCCGAAATGGCCAGAATATGTTGGAAAGCATTTGGGGTTGCCTGCAGTTAATAAAGGTAGATCTGGTAGTTCAAATGAGTATGCTTATATTGAAATAATGGACGCGGTATTATCAGATGATCCTCCATCACACATTTGTTGGCAACTTACCGATTGGTCAAGATTACAATTAGGTAGGCGCAGAATAATGCCTTGCAAAAGGTGGGATACATTTGCAATGGAATCTAATTCTGAAAAGAAATTCAGAAAAGATAATGCAAGTGGTGAATACTTAATGGGTTTACATACATTGCCATTAGCACTCGACGGACCTATACCTATATTAGAAAACACACTGTTTTATATTGAGAAGGTAATTATGTTATGCCGTAAACTTGATATTAAATTAAATATATTTCAATCAGATGTTCCTATGTGGCCATTTACATCTGATTACTGGTGGTGGTACCTCGATGACTTTAGACAAAAGCATCCTAAGGAATGGAAAGTTTTTAACTTAATGATTGATGAAAGAATTGAAAATTGCTTTTTAACTAATGCAGTTCTCGATGAATTAATCTCAGGTGAGAAATTTGCAAAAGTTGAAAAGATTAATCCTGTTGAAGTATACGGTTGGCCTGTATGGAAAGAGATTGGCGGTAAATGGCTATCAGCAGAAAGTAAAATTTCAGAACTTGACTCTCATCCTGATGCAAAAGGACAAATAAACCTCGGTGCAGCGATAAACAAGTGGATTGATGATGTATCTTGAGGATGAGTTTGGTCAATCTATAAGCTTTGAAATACCGTTAGAATGTAAAAGAATACTTTTTAATTTGAGCGGTGGTGCTGATTCGGCATTGGTTTTTTATTTGCTAATCAAATACTTAACGGAAAATAACCGACACGATACAACGATTGGATGCCTTACTCTAGCCTTTGACAAGCGGTATAGATGGCAGGCACGAAGGTCTGCCAACATCATTGAATATATGATTAGCAAGTTTGATTACCACAACATCTTGTCTCACCATACAGTCTACGGTGATGATTATAACGACTCTCACCTACATAAATATCAAAAAGAAGTGTTTGGCCGCGGTGAGTATGATATGCTTATTGGCGGTAATACAGCTAACCCTCGATTTGATGTTGACATTGAATTAAAAGATGGTACACATATTAATCTTTGGAAAGAATGTGATCCAATGATTGGTATACGGAATGAAAACGATATTCCTATTACAATTGATAGATTTGGATATCCGTATTATTCTCCATTTGCAAATGTTGATAAAAGATTTGTTGCGTCAATCTACAAGAGATTTGATTTGTTTGATTTGTTACAGGAAACAAGGTCGTGCTGTTCTAACATACCTGATACAGAAAAACCGTGTGGTGTATGTTGGTCCTGCGGTGAACGTAAATTAATATGGGGAGATTGGGATTATGGATTTATACCCAGTAGAAAAATCGGTAATCAGTCTTAACAGCCTTTTAGAGGTTGATGATTTATCAAGCACAACAACATTTTTAGATTGGGGTGGCAATCAAGGCAACCTATTATCGTTTGATAATTTTCCAATCAAACAAAGTAACTATACTTGTGTTGATGTTGATAAAGGTGCATTGGATGTTGGTGCAAAAAATTATCCAGATGCTAACTTTTTTCATTATAACAAATACAATAAAGTTTATAATCAGACTGGCAATCTTGACGAACCGTTTCCTAATATCAATACAAAGCAAGATATTATTTTTGCGTTTAGTGTATTTACCCATACAGATTTTAATGAGTTCAAACAAACCGTTCGGTGGATGAAAGAAACATTTACTTATAAGAAAATCATTATTAGTCTTATAGGAACGAATAGTACAAAATTACTTGATAGGTTTTATAAGGCACGTGTTGAAAGAGATGGATCAAGTATTGATATACGTAACTTAGAGAATGAGACCGATACAAACATAGCTTATCTTACCGATAACAATGTATTGATACGAGATCAGATACAAGCAAACAATACTCCATGCCAAACATTTTTGACAATGTATAGACCACCATTCGTATTAGGCCATCTTGGTGGCACTATCCAAATCGTACACGAATTAGAATATCCTTTTCTTGTGATTGAACCATGAAAAATTTTACTGAATTAGAATTACCGCCATTTGCACTGGATTATATTGAATGGGGTGACCGAACACAGATCGGTATTACAACTACATCGGATGCACCTGATAACACGAATATGGCATGCGGTAGTTTAAAATATGATTGGTCAAAAAAGGTTTATGAAAATGGTCAGACTATAGTACCGCTACGAGAAACAGAACTCAAAGAGCAAGATTTCAACACAGTGTGTTCAGTGTTCCGTGGTACCGTACTTGAAACTGTTTATAATATGTTGAATGAAAGATATAAAATCGGTAGAGTCAGATTAATGAAATCTTTACCGTTTACTTGTTTATCATGGCATACTGATTCTCAAATAAGAATACATTATCCTGTAAAAACACAGGAAGGATGCTTTATGGTTATAGATGATGAGATTATGCATCTCAAACAAGACACGTGGTATTTAACCAATACTATGTTAAAGCACACTGCCTTTAATTCAAGTAAAGAAGATAGAATACACCTCGTGGTAAATGTACTGAATGACTATGCAGAATTATCAGCTTAGAGAAATAACCAAAGAACAGATTAAAGAAGCCTGGGACAAGTTGTGGCCTGGTAATGAGCACTACTATATTTCTGATATGACTTTTCCTGATCTTGGCAATGATAAAGAAATCTTTACAAAGTACAAAGGTACCTATTGGGGATTATATGATGGTGATAAATTAATTGCTTCAAACTCAGGTCATAAAACATCCGATAACTATTACCGTGGTCGAGGTGTTTGGGTTGATGATGCATATAGGCGACAAAAGCTATCACAGATAATGTGGCAAGCTGTTGCTGACCAAGCTAAACGTGAAGGATGCGAATATCTTTGGTGTTTACCACGCCGTCCAACATTTTCTCATGCTGAGGAGTTTGGGTTTGTCCGTATAACTGAATGGATGGATTTTAAACACGGTGAGAATGCTTATGCGGTGTATAAGATACCAACCTAATCATCATCTTCGTAGATGAATGTACCTTTACCGTAACTTCCTTTTTTCCAAAACTTTAATTTAGACATAAAGAACTTGATTCTATACTTTAGTTTCATTTACTCCTCCATGTCTTATTTATTTTGTTGACAGACTATCATAGCTGTGTTATCATAGATTTATCTACTAAAAAATGATGTTTCCTATTGACATTTGGTTTAGAATCAGTTATATTGGAATCATCAACAAAGGAACAAACAATGACTTATACATATTCAGATGATTGCTTCTCAGACCTTCATAAAGATGTTTATGGGTTTCGTCCTCGTGGCGTTCTAATGGATGAGTGGCACGATCGCACTCCTCGCCAAAAACAGGAGCTATGGAATGCTCTTTGTGATGAGCTTGAGGTCAAAAACGCTGAAACAAAATCTCAGGAAGAACGTGATGTTGCAAAGTTTGAAGCACGTGTTCAAGAAGTTATGTACTTTGGTGCCGGTGACCGTAAAACAGCATTAAGTTGGATTACTGGTCAAGAAACCTTTTACCATAGTCAAGATGTTGAGCATTTTGTATGGGAACAAGGAATTTTGTTTACTCAATATGGTAAGAAATTAATTGAAGATCTATTGGGTATTGTTGAATATAAGGAATGGGCATGACGCCGCAAGAAATAGCAGATCATAAACAGAAATGGATGAGCAGCGGTAAATTTTATGTCGTTGCTGTTCATTCTGATAATAGGTGGGCTGCCACTCAATGGTGCAAAGTACAATTGCATAAACAGCAATGGGTTCACCGAAAATTTACGGATGTATATGAAGATACATTCTTTTTTGAATATAAACAAGACGCGATTGGATTTGGTTCAAAATTCCAATTAGAGGAGTAAGTGATGGAAGTAGTTTTTATTATAGCAGGCCTTATGGTAGGTGGACTGTTTGGTGCATATATTGTGGATGACAAAAAAGTTGGTGCTGAGTTAGAAGTATTGGCATGGTCATTAACAGGTTTAATTTTGTTTTTAGGTATGGCAGGTGTACTTAATTTGATTTAATTTCAAATTAACTATTGACAAATGCTTTAGAATCAGTTATATTGATTGTATAAACAAATTAAAATGGAATCAAAATGAAAATAACATCTAAAAACCGCTCTTCGCAATCTTACCGTTTCACTGTTAATATGGTTGATGGTAAAGTTTCACCTAAAGATCAACCTATGCTTGATCAGCTCAAAGGCATTGTTAGAAACTATAACAATGAAATTGATTGCTACGGTTATATGAGAAATCGCAAACAGCGTGTTAAACTTCAAGGTCGTGGTCCTCGTAATCATAATGGTCGTAAGTATACAACAGGTTTGCCGTTGAGCTTATCGACTACTGCTGACGTATATGTGTATAACGTAACATAGGAGCTATAATATGACTAATTCTGATATTCAAAAAATGATTGAAAGCTTTGTAAAAGATGGTGGTGAGATCACCAAATGTGAGCCTTCAAAGACACGTTTCAAAACATGGCGTGGTAAATCAGGTGCCTGGAATAAAGGTGCTAAAAAGATCGGTTTACAGGATCGTAACCATAAATCATAAAGGACTGGCGTTATGTCAAAACTTGATGACCTTGCGGCTTTGCTGCAAGATAAAATTCTTTCCAATATTGAAGAGTATTGGGAGGAAGCCATAGAATACGGTGAAGTCTGTTTACAAATCATAGAGCATGGTTATAAGACAGAATATAAAGCTGATATTGTAACTCCATTGCGTCGCTGTAATCACGGTAGGCGCATAGCGGCATTTGAACATAAAGGTGTTTATATGTGGCAAGAAAAATCCACAGGTACAATACTTTATATTGGCAAAACGGATGGTAAGACTTCTTCAATCCATGCACGGATGGGCAATCACCGCAGTTCGTTTACTAAACCTGACTCACACCATGAAGTAACAGGTAGAAAATATAGACAATATCTAAAAGAAAATGGTTTACAAACTATGGATGTTGTGATAAAATACATTAACACCGCTGATTATGACTTAAAGATTGCTCCATTAATTGAAGATGCATCTATTGACCATTATCAGCCACTACTCAATTCTCAAATAAAAGGTAGAGGCTCTCGTAATGAAATATGATAATGACAAACCCAAAATCCATTTAGTTCCACCTGAAGCTATTATCGAAGCAGCAAAGGTATTTGGTTTTGGTGCTGAAAAGTACGGTGAAAACAATTGGCGACAAGACATTGAAAAGTTTCCTGTCTCTCGTCATTACTCATCTATTCAGCGTCATTTGTTAGCATATATGTCAGGTGAAGATCAAGATCCTGAATCAGGTTTGCCACATTTGTCTCATGCCTTAACTCAAATGATGATTCTTGTTATGACAACAATTGAGTCTGATCCAATTGATACTGATGATAGGTTTAAAAAATGAGCATAGAACGGTTAGGTAAATTAGGTGAACGTATTGTAAAAGAATACTTTGAGATGCAAAATTGCAAAGTTGAAATGTCGGAAGATCCGTTTGATATGTCAAAGGATATGATGATTGACGGCAGACATACCGAAGTTAAATTCCAAACAATTTATTATCATTTTAAAGTACCTAACATGGAAACATACGAGGCATTTACCGTTCCGATTACAACAACTAAAGGTGGTGCCGTAAGTAATCAACTTGATAAGTGTTTAAATGCCGACCGATGGATTATTGTTCAAAACCCACGGCCTGGATCAAAGCTTGTTACATTATGGGAAGCACCTCCACCTGGTCAACGTAGGTTTAGAGTTATTCAAAACAAACGAGATAATAGGCATACCGCAGGATTTGCTCTCGAAACATTTAATAAAATTATTGACATTGATAACGAACCGTTGTATAATAGAATTAAAGAAATAGACAAGTCAAACTATAAAAGGACATTCGCATGAGAATTGATAGCGTATATGATATCCGTGAGTTTTTCAAAGGTGAACTTAAAGATGAAGCATTCACTATTGATAAAACAGGCCAACGTACTATTGAATTAATCGGTGCAAACTTTCTTGCAACTGAACCAGCAATCTTTGGTAAACCAAGTCAAAGTTATATTCAATCAGAATTGGATTGGTACAAATCAGGTTCAACAAATATTAATGATATTTACGGACCATCTAAAGAACCACCTGCGGCATGGCAATATGCTTCTGATCCAAACGGTGAAATCAATTCAAACTATGGTCACCTTGTAAACTCACCAAAGTATTTTAATCAATTTGAAAATGCCTTTGATGAACTATGGCGTAATCCTGACAGCCGTCGTGCTCAAATGGTTTACAACCGTCCATCTATCTGGGTTGAGTTTGATGAAAACGGTAAGTCTGATTTCATTTGTACCAATGCTCAAACATTCTATATCCGTGAAGGTATTCTACATATGGTATCGCAAATGCGTTCTAATGATGTTGTATTTGGTTACAAGAATGATTACGCATGGGCTCAATACCTAATGGATCAACTTGTTACTCGATGGAATAACCGTTGTGAGCTTCCTGGTAATAAACACTTTACTATTGAAAAAGGCATGCTGACATGGCAAGTGATGAACCTGCACGTATACGAACGTCATTTTGATCTTGTTGTATAAATATATCCATGAGTAAATTAATACGAATATCAGATGTTATCGAGACAAAGCTCAGAAAAGAAAAAGAGCTTGAATTTTATCGAGAACAGATTGAAAAAATAAAAACCAAAATGTCTTTCCTACAAAAAGATTTAGACATTACTAATATCATTATTAATATAATTGAAAATGAAAAAGTAATGGACGTAAAAGAAAATATGGAAAAACGAATGATAGGAGAATTCGATGCTAGGGACATGGACTAAAGCAGAATTTAAAGCTAAATTACAGGAAGGCGAATGCCTTGTCACCTGGGAACGTAATGATAAAACTGGTACACGCAGTAAGCATTACACACTCAAGCCTGAACTAATTCCTGATATGCCAAACAAGCGCGGCCGAGTAAACAATCCACCTTTGTTGACACCTTCTCATACTGGTTGTTATGATATCCGCAAGGATCGGTGGGATGGTATTAAAGTAAAGAAAGTGATTTCAGTGGAACTCGTTGAAGAGTAATGCCACATTCCGCAAACCACGTTGTAAAAAGAATGACTTATTTTAATGCTGAAATAGATCGTCTTGTTATGATGTGCGATGATAATGAAGAAATCCTAATGCTTGGTAGTTGTCTTATGACTTCTGCCAAATCACTTTTTGATGGAGCAATGGGTAGTGAAAAAAGGAAAACAATAATTGATGAGCTCAACAAGACAGACTAACCGTGTTGTTATTACAGGCATGGGCACTATAAATTCTTTGGGATGGACTGCCCAAGATACAATGAAAGCAATGGCCGAAGGTACCGACGGCATTAGCGAACTCCAAAACATCATAGAAATCCAAAATATGCGTTACACTCGTGGTGGCCAAATTAAAGGCTATGATGAAAAAGACCATTGGACAAGAATGCAAATTGCAATCTTTGATAGGTTTACACAACTCAATATACTTGCAGCCCGTGAAGCAGTAGAACAATCAGGTTTAGAATTTGATGGTGAACTTGCTGAAGAAGCAGGTATTATTATGGGTAACGGTAGTGGTGGTGCTGAAACCTGGGAACGGACATATCATAATTACTTTGCATCTGATAATCCAAAACGCCGTGCTAATCCTTTTATTATTCCACGTGTTATGGGTAACGCACCTGTTTGCCATATCTCAATGGAACATAATATCAAAGGTCCATCATTTACTGTAACGTCAGGATGTGCCTCTGCTAACCATGCAATGACACAAGCATTCCATATGGTTAAATACGGTATGGCTCCTGTTATGCTTACAGGCGGTTCAGAAGCAATTCTAAATCTATCAGGAATGAAAGCATGGGAAGGTTTGCGTGTTGTAAGCCCAGGTTACTGTCGACCGTTTTCTCTTGGCCGTCAAGGTATTGTTCACGGTGAAGGCGCAGGCGTATTTGTCTTTGAAGAATATGAGCACGCAAAGGCACGCGGCGCAAATATCATCTGTGAAGTATTAGGTGCAGCGTGTACCGCAGACTCAAGTGATCTTGTGATGCCTGAAGTTTCAGGATTGATTAGATCAATGGAAAAATGCCTTAAAGATGCATCAATTAACCCAGATCAAGTTGATTATATAAATGCCCATGGTACAGGCACAGTTCCAAATGATAGAACTGAAATTGATGCTATCAAACAAACATTCGGTGACCATGCTCATAAATTGAGTGTAAGTTCAACCAAATCTATGCATGGACATTGTATTGGCGGAACAGGTGCAGTTGAATTGCTTGCGGCAATCATGGCAGTAAACGATGGCATTATCGCACCGACAATTAATTATGAAGAACCTGATCCTGAGTGTGATCTTGACGTTGTACCAAATACCGCAAAGGAAAAGAAGGTTAATGTTGCAATTAGCAATAACTTTGCGTTTGGTGGTTTAAATTCAACTATTGCTATTCGAGGTATGTAATGCAAGAACCATATGACAAATTTGTAATGAGAAAATACCGTGAGGAAGATCAACGTCAACTCAAATGGGATAAGCGATTTATGACAATGGCTTCATTGATGGCCTGTTGGAGTAAAGATCCTTCGAGTAAAATTGGTGCTATAATTGTTAATGATGAGCGGCGTATCCTAGCAACTGGTTATAACGGTTTTCCTAAAGGTGTTGAAGATACTGAAGAACGTCTTAACAATCGAGAATTGAAATATCCGTTAATTGTCCATGCTGAATCAAATGCGTTAATGAATGCTCTTTATTCAGGTGTATCAGTTAAGGATGCTACTATATACGTTTACGGTTTGCCAGTTTGTCCTGAGTGTGCAAAGCTTATTATCCAATCAGGTGTTCGTCGAGTTGTAATTAAACCAAACACTCCAATGACTCCACAAACCTGGGTTGACAGATGGGATGAGCAATCAGCTCCTATGTTTAAAGAAGCAGGTGTAATGGTTTCCATTGTCGGTGACCGATCAGATGGCGAATAGTCTAACTGATGTTTATGTTGGGGTCAAGAAAGATGATCCTAACCGAAGAACGAATGATTTTTACCCAACACCTCCACTCGCAACATTCGTTCTCACAAAGTATTGTAAACCACCAAGAGATATAGTTGAACCATGTGCAGGCCGTGGTAACATTTCAGTTGAGCTTGCACGGAATGGTCACAATGTTTTAAGTTATGATCTCAATGAATATTCCGATTCTTTATGTAGCATAAATACTTCTTATGATGCAATGGAATTGCCAAAGCCAACAGGTTTTGATGGAGTAGTGACAAACCCACCATATCATAAAGACTTACCGCGAAAGATGGCGGAAAAATGGATAGGTGAATATGACTATGTAGCAATGTTTCTACGTTTAACCTTTTTAGAAGGAAAAAAACGAAAAAAGTTGTTTACAAACCACCCGCCTAGTGATATAATATTTCTATCGGACCGAGTTCAATTCAAAAAGGATTCTATTGAGCCGATTGAAAAGAAACATCAAATAGGTGGTATGATTGCTTATGCGTGGTTTGTTTGGGATAAGAGACATACACGGTCAGGTCTATGCAAACCGCAATGGGTTAACCTTGAAGATGAATATGACGAGTGGAGATTAAATTATGATAAATGTAGTGATACCAGCGGCAGGAGAAGCAACACGCCTTAAACCGCTAACGTCAAATTGTAGCAAGGCTATGATCCGTGTCCACGGTAAACCTACTATTGAATATATTATTGAATCAATTTATAAGAATGCTGATCAAGTTGGACAGATCGTTATTGTTGATGGTAAGCATAATGATATTCGTGACTGGGTTGAAAAATCAAAATATAAAAATATTAAATGTGTAAAACAAGGATCGTTAAATGGACCCCGTGACGCTATTGCTGTTGGTATTGAAAATTTGGGTAATTGGGAATGTCCTCTTGTTGTTTGGTTGGGTGATGCAATTATCCTTGAAGAAAATATGCCATTGGGTACAGACTTCCTTTTAACAAAACAAGTTGAAGATCACTTTGCTTGGTGTATGTGGGATGGTCAAAAATATTACAATAAACCAAAAGAAAACATTGATAACGCAACCGCACTTGTAGGTCTATATAGTTTTGCGTGTGGGCAAACTGCATCCGTTGCTTTTTGTGAGAGTAAAGGATATGATATTTCCGATGCACTTGAAGATTATGGTAACTTTAATAACGTAAGTACAGAATTGTGGTATGATATTGGTGATATTGCCTCATATCATAAAACTTGTGCTACATTGTTGACACTAAAGGCACGTGAGTTTAATTCGTTTGAATATCATGCCGATCTCAATATGATTACAAAGGTTCCGACTGCAAATAACAGTTTTGCCACAAGAACTATTATGAATGAAAAGAATTGGTATACATCACTGTCACCTATTCAAAGCATGCTCATTCCTAAAGTATTAAAAGATGATTATTCCCTGACCATGTCCTATGAGTCAGGCATTCTGCTATCTGATCTATTTGCTCATGAGGACATATCAAAAAGTACTATACGGTATTTGATTGAAAGAGTTATACTTACAATGTGGAACCATTTTCACCGTAAACCAACTCTTGAGTTTACTGCTAATTTTCCTGACAATGCAAAAAAGATGTGGATTGATAAAACAGAAGAACGATTAGAAACTGATAGTCCGTATTACCGAAGTGTTGCGGAACGCTGTTTGAAAAAGGCAAAACCTGTTGATGCTATGCATGGTGACTTGCACTTTGGCAACATTCTGTATAACCCATATAATGATGCTTTTACATTATTGGATCCACGAGGATCTTACGGTGATTATATAGGTATCGGTGGTGATTATCTTTACGATATGTGCAAATTGTCACACGACCTATATCATGGATATAGCGAACTAGTTACGGGGCATAAATACCCCACAGCGGTTCGGGAATGTTTTTCTGAATTAATTAAAGAGTACTTTCCTGATGATTATAACGAAATCATTGATGGCGGTGCACTGTTAATCGCAACTTGCATTAAACTTCACTATGATTGCGAAGACAGACAACAAAGAATGAGAGATTATATTAATGAGTACGCAAGAAACAATTGTGGTTGACATTGACGATACTATATGTTACCCTAGACATAACCAAAAAGAATCAGAACAGAAGTATGCTATGGCTCTACCCAATGAACCTATGATTGCAAGTCTACAAAAGGCAAAGTCAAAAGGTTTTCGGATTGTGCTACATACAGCACGCAGAATGTTGACTCATGGCGGTGACATAAATAAAATTATTGAAGACGTCGGACAGATTACAGTCGATTGGCTAAAAAAGTACGACGTTCCTTATGATGAAATTGTTTGGGGTAAACCATACGGCGTTTACTATATTGACGATAAAGCAATGACTCCTGAGCAATTCGTTAAAACTATGGAATGGATTTAATTATGAAACATATTGCCTTTGCCAAAATTGGTAAATCAGTAAAGCTAAGGACAAACAAATATTCTCCTGTCGGTGGTGACAATGAGGCATCTTGTGTTCTTCGTGCTATTGCAAACAACAACCCCGATAAAATATTTTATATTGTAGGAAGATCTGACTTCGCTTCATTAACTGAAACGGATAAAGCAGATCTGTTTCCTTATAATAATGTTATTGATATTTGGGCAGAAATGAAAATTGAAAGAGTACCAACTGATCGGTATTTTTGGTGGATTAAAACATATTTTGAAGAAAATAATATCACGCTTGATGCCACGGTAATGATGGTAGGTCAAATCGGTAACGTAAGTATTCCTGAAAAGATGAAAAAGGTTCGTGAAGAAAACGATGATGGCAAACCAGCATTTGTTCTTGATATGACAAAATGGTATGTTACTCCATTGACTTTTTGGCTAAATGAATGTAAGCCACATTATGTTGAAGTTATCAATGATCCTCGATACACAATGCGGCAAGCACGTGACTTTATGCACCTACCGTTTAAAGGTTTGAGTCAATATGACTATACCTATACTGCTCATCCAATTAAAAGCATTGAAGATCAATCACGGCAAGACATTCCTGTTGACTGTGAATACGCTGCAATGGAAACAGCATTCTGTGTTGATTACGAATATACAGAAGAAGTAAATACTAATCGTAACACTGACTTTATGGTTGTTCTTAATGAAGGCAAACCATCACGTTATAAACTCCTGAAGGAATGGGTACTCGACAAATTTGATGATGTTGAGATCTATGGCAAATGGGGTAACAATGTAGAAGGAGATGAGCGCTTTAAAGGATCAATGCATCTGAAACAGTTGCAGAACAAACTACAGGATGTTAAGTTTACGTTTATCATTCCTATTAAAGAAGGTTGGGTAACATCAAAGTATATTGAAATGATCCATGCTGGTGTTATTCCATTCTTACATCCGTCATATGATATGCAAGGTCACACTCCTATTCCTGAGATCTTGCGCCCAAAAACACCTGAAGAATTCCATAAAAATCTTCAATATCTCATTGATAACAAATTGGCATATGAGCAAACAATCACAGAATTGCGTAAAGCTGTTCTTAAACCTGAATATTATGACGGCAGTTTTATTAATGATAAAATCTTCACCGCATTTGATAGTAACTACAAGAGACCCGATTTATCTGGATATGAAGTTCAAAAACCAGCAACACTCGAGGCATTTTTTTAAATAAGGATATATTATGAACAAAGAAATTACCTGGGCTCCAATCATTCCGCTAATCGGCGGTCAAATGCTAGGAGCGGAAAAAGCATTCGGAAAGCCACCTGAAACAATCTATTCTTATCCTGACTTTGGAGCAAACGATAGTCATTATGTTAACTATCAGACTGTAACAAAAGGTCGAGATATTGCCTATACAATGATTCCTGAAGCCGCAAAAAGATCACTTGATGTTGTCAGCGGTACACCACCTTGTGCTGCATTGTCACAATTGAATACTGCAAAGGCGCCTGACGCAAAAGGTGCAGGTTGTGAAAAGAACGAATGGATGTACGAAGTTTTTAAAGAAGGTATTAATAGGTTTGAAGCCAAAGCTATTATTGTTGAAAACGCTCCTGCACTATTTACTAATAAAGGTCGACCTGTAGCAGATAAACTATTTGACATTTGCAGCAAAGCAGGTTATAGTATGACATTATATAAAACATCAACAAAATATCATGGTATCCCACAAGCACGTGACCGTACCTTTGCTATTGGTTGGAAATCAGAAACTGCACCTATTATGGATTGGCATAAACGCCCACGCCGTAGATTTGATGAATATGTAAACGATGTCAAAGATGATGCACTACACCAAGATTTGGTTGTAAACAAAAACCTAATGGATGAACCTTATTATAATTTTGTTGAAGCAATGCTACCACCAGGATCAAATATGACAGCACGTCAAGTTATCCGTGAGATTGCGGCAACGGCATTTGGATATGTAAACAAATCAGGTAAAATTCAAGAGGCAAATAAATGGATGCACGAGACAGGACATACACGTGGTATACACGTAACTGACCATGCCATCAAAAAGTTTGCTCAAGGTTTGGGTGTTTGGGATGCATCAGTCCATGTGTTTGATGATTGTATGAATGCTGTTATTGGACGTAACCTTGCAGACACAGTACATCCGCACTATGACCGTTCACTAACAATCCGTGAAGCATTGTATTTGATGGGTTTCCCTGATGATTTTGAGTTGCTTAATGGAATGACTTCTATGAACCACATTGCCCAAAATGTTCCTGTACCAACATCTCGTGATATGCACTTGCAGATTGCAAAATTCCTTAACGGTGAACTACCTATGTCTGAAACAAACTATCTGCGTCAGAATAATCATACTGAAAAGACAGAATTTGATGTTAGAGGTACAAGTAATCAACCTACATTAGAGGAGTTCTTTGCGTGAGAAACGATCTTATAATCGACTTTGAAACATTCGGAAAGGATGCTAATAAATGTGCTGTAATCGACTGCTCGGTTATGGTATTCAATTGGGATAAGTTTCTTGATGATCCATACAACTTCAACGATGTTGTAAAAGCAAAACGATTTAAACTTGATGTTGTTAATCAGGTTAAAAAGTATGGATTTGAAGTCGATGCATCAACAGTTAGTTGGTGGGAGTCACTAGGTCCTGAGGTGCGTAGGCATATCAAACCAACACCCAACGACTTAACTGTTGAAATGTTCTGTTCAGAGTTTATGGATTATTTGATTAGCCAACCAAACATTACATATTGGTGGTCAAGATCAAATACGTTTGATCCTATTATTCTAGGTCGTTTGTTTAAATCACAAAACAAACTTCTACATATGGAAGAATACCTAAAGTTTTGGAGAGTACGAGATACACGTACTTATATTGATGCAAAATTGGATTTCCCAAAGATCAATGGTTTTTGTCCAATCAATAATACAGAAGTGTGGGAAAATAATTTTAAAGAACACGATAGCTCATGGGATATTCTTGCGGACGTTATGCGTTTACAGGCAATCCATCGAGCTGAAAATGATATGGAGATGATATGAGTAATAAAATAGAAGTAACAGTTGAGGAATTACGAAAGTTTTCCCTCTTCATAGCAAGTCCGATGTATGGTGCCCAATGTGCTGGCTCATATACAAAGGCTTCAACAGATTTGGCTATGATGTGTGCTGCAAATGGTATCACCGTAAAGTTTTATTATTTGTTTAATGAAAGCCTTGTACAGCGAGCACGTAACTATTGTGTTGATGAATTCCTAAGGTCAGAATGTACCCATATGGTCTTTATTGACTCTGATATTGGTTTCAATGCAAAAGATATTCTTGCAATGCTTGCGGTTAACATTTCAGATCCTGAGAATTATAATATCGTAACAGGTCCTTACCCAAAGAAAACAATTGCTTGGGAAAAGGTAGCACGTGCTGCCAAAGAAGGTCGTGCTGATAAAGATCCGTTTGAATTAGAAAACTATACTGCTGATTATGTTATGAACCCGGTTCAAGGACAGGCAACATTTAATGTCGGTGAACCAATGGAGGTTGCAGAAGCAGGTACAGGATTTATGCTCATCCCACGTGAAACATTTACCAAATGGAAAGAAGCATATCCTGAGATGGAATACAAACCTGACCATGTTCGTACTGAAAACTTTGATGGTAAAACAATGATCCATGCATACTTTGATTGTATCATTGACCCAGTGTCAAAACGGTATCTATCGGAAGATTACTTCTTCTGCCGCAAAGCACGTGATATTGGATTAAGAATTTGGACTTGCCCATGGATGCAGTTGCAACATATTGGAGCATATGTATTCAAAGGTTCAATGGCACATATCGGTTCACTCGGTGCACCACTAACTGCTGATAAAACATCTCAAAAGGCAAAAAAGCCATTGACAAAAAAGCAAAAGCGTAATAAAATAAACAGATAACACAATGACAGGAGTCTTATATAATGCAATTTTCTGACCGTACTCTAACTATTCTGAAGAGTTTCTCTACTATTAATAAATCAATCTTGATGCAACCAGGTAGTACATTGAAAACAATTACACCTGAGAAAACATTGCTCGCAACAGCAACAATCCCAGATCAAATTCCATCACAAGCTTGTATCTATGATTTGTCAAGATTTCTATCAATTTTGTCACTTCATTCGCAACCGGATGTAGAATTCCATGATAAATACTTTATTATCACAGAAGGTAAACAGCGCACACGTTATGCGTTTGCTGATATCTCTATGATTCATACACCACCTGAAAAAGACATTCAGATCACGGACGCTGACGTTGAAGTGGCGGTATCGTGGGAAGATATCCAATCAGTGGTGAAAGCAGCAGGTGTGCTTCAATTCTCTGAAGTTGCATTTGTTGGACAAGATGGCAAATGCTATCTTAAAGCGCTTGACTCATCTACCGAAAAGGCTGATGATTATGGTGTAGAAATCGGTGAAACATCTGATACATTCAAAATTATCATCAAGACTGATAATTTGAAACTCCTACCTCAGGATTACAAAGTTACGCTTTCAAGTAAAGGTATCTCTGAGTTCAAAGGTAACGAAGCTACATATTACGTAGCAATTGACACAAAGTCGACTTATAAGAAAGGGTCCTAAATGGAAAACGAAAATCAAGAGCAAGAGAAGGTACAACTCTCGCTACAAGATATCGCAACAGTTGTTCAAATGATTGATGTGGTATCACGCCGAGGCGGTATTGAAGGCCGTGAATTGGCAGGAGTAGGTATGCTCCGCAACAAATTGGAAATGTTTTTGCAACAGAACGCTCCACAAGGTGAGGCACCTCAAGGCCGGATGGCTATGGATGCGCCTGCTGATATTCCGGCAGATGCACCGCTCGCTGATAAAGTTCAGTAAAAACTTCGGGGGTGAAATGCCCCCACCTTATTTTTATATTATGAAATGGTGATTAAATGGCTGTAGATGCAAAAGCAAATGAAGTATTGTGGGTTGAACGATATAGACCTCAGGTTATCGAAGACACAATTCTTCCGCAAAAAACTAAAGATATGTTTAAAAAATTCGTATCCGATGATAGTATTCCTAATCTGTTATTGAGTGGTGGACCAGGTGTTGGTAAAACAACAATTGCAAAAGCAATGCTCGAAGAAATGGGTTGTGACTATATTGTTAAGAACGGATCATTGAACGTAAACATTGATACTCTTCGCTATGATATCTCAACATATGCGTCAGCGGTATCACTTCAAGGTGGCCGTAAATACGTTATCTTTGATGAAGCAGATTATCTAAATGCTGCTAACGTGCAACCCGCACTCCGTAATTTTATTGAGGAATTCTCATCCAATTGCGGTTTCATCTTTACGTGTAACTTCAAAAACCGTATTATTGCACCACTCCGTTCTCGGTTATCAGAAGTTGATTTCAGTATTGAAACCAGTGACCGTCCTAAACTTGCGATGCAATTTATGAAACGAGTTGAGGCAATTCTTGAAACGGAAAACGTCGCTCACGATAAAGCGGTAGTTGCAAAAGTAATCCAAAAACATTTTCCTGACTTCCGTCGTGTTCTAACTGAACTGCAATCATATGCAGCTTCAGGTAAAATTGATGAAGGTATTTTTGTTAATCTTAAACAAGAATCAATGGATACGCTGTTTGAATTACTCAAAGCAAAAGATTTTACCAATATGCGTAAATGGGTTGCTAAAAACAGTGACCAGGATATGAATGAGATGTTCCGTCGTATCTATGATATGTCAAACGATAAAATTGAAATGAGATCAATGCCAGGTTTTGTTGTAACACTTGCTGACTATATGTATAAGGCCAACTTTGTAGCTGACCTTGAAGTTAACATGGTTGCATTCTTAACTGAAATTATGATAGAAACGAGTTTCAGATGAGTGAATGGATCAAAAAACTAATAGGCATACATACTTGTTTTAATTGTGAAAACACTGTTAATAAGAAAGACATTTATAGTGTTGACATTGATACCGCGGATGGACCGCTACACCTAAAGCTATGTCAAAATTGCGCTGATGATTTTGATGATATGCTTAAAGATCTTGAGGAGAAACTAAATGGTCAAAGAAATAACACCCTTTGATTTTATGAACGCGGCATCCTTCTCAAAGGATGATTTGATTGCAAACCATGAAAATCCTGAGATGGCAGAAAATCTATATGTTCCATATATTGTTAACCGTGGGTTTACTAACTTTGAGGATTCTATTCTTCACGCAAACGAAATGAATCAAAGAGCACACTTATTCAAAGATGCTCAATTTCAATATTACCGAGGTGTATTGCGTAAACGTAAACGGTTTAGCAAATGGCCAAAAGCTGATAAAAGTAAAGACCTTGATGCCATTCAAGAAGTATACCAATGTAATAGAACAATTGCTAAACTCTATCTCAAAGCATTATCAACCGCTGATCTCAAAGAGGTACATTCCAAATTGAGCACAGGAGGGTAAGAAAATGATAAATATTCGGATGGTCATGAGAGCATCGCCTAAATAATAACAATAATAAAGGTGCTATCGTTATGCAAATTGAAGAAAACATTTTTAGAGGAGTCGGTATTGAAATTACCCTACCAACGCAGGACAGCTTTCTAAAAATTAAAGAAACACTCACGCGTATTGGTATTTCATCTCGTAAAGAAAAGAAACTATACCAATCTTGCCACATCCTACACAAACAAGGTCGCTATGCAATTCTACACTTTAAAGAATTGTTTATCCTAGATGGTAAAAAGGACACGTTTATCGAAGAAGATAATGCAAGACGTAATACAATAGTTAACTTATTGGAAGAATGGGGTTTGGTTAATATTGTGAACACTGAAAAGGCGCAAGACCCAATTGCACCTTTAAACCAAATCAAAATTCTTTCACATAAAGAAAAAGATAATTGGATACTTGAAGCAAAATATAATATTGGAAAGAAATAATATGAATGTTTATAAAATGAATGAGCGTGCTACAATGCCTGAATACGCAACGGCAGGATCAGCAGGTTTTGATGTAGCAGCCTGTATTGAACATAAGCAAAGACTTGTTGCTTACAATACATGGAACAAGAAGTTGGATATTGTAGTGAAAGGTGTTGGCCAAAAACCTGATGCCTTTCAACTACCACCAGAGATGAGAGTACTCGTCCCTACAGGTTTAATCTTTGACGTACCAAAAGGTCACGTTATGAAGATGTATATTAGGTCAGGTACTGCACTTAAAAAAGGTTTAGCCATGGCAAATGGTGTTGGCATAATTGATTCTGATTATGTCGAGGAGTCGTTTATAATGCTCACTAATTTTAGTGATAGTCTTATTACTATTGAGCACGGTGAGCGATTAGCTCAATGTTTAATTGAACCAACAACAAACATTGAATTAAATGAAACCAACGAACGTCCAGAACAAAAAACCGAAAGAGACGGAGGGTTTGGTAGTACTGGAGAATAGGAAGATGATATGAAATATCTAATACTACTTACAGCACTACTTGCGGCACCCGCTGTTGCCCAAGAATCGAATTTCCCACCATTTTATGCAAAGCAAAACTGTGCCACGATGCAAGAGATTGCAGAAATTGCTAAAGAGCATGAAGAACCGATATTGTTTAATGGGCAAATATTGAATATTCATGCCTCAGGACAAACCATCAAAACTGAATTTGTTTTCACGGTTAATCAGGATACAGGTTCATGGACTTTAGTTTCATTATATCCTAATGGTATTGCCTGTATGGTTGCCAATGGAAGTAATTTTGAGCCTTATACTGAAAATAATTAATTAAAACCATTGACATTTTAGAAAAATGTATTATATATAGTGTATGGAATGCCGTAAAGGGTTCCTTACATTAATCTTGCTTATTTAAGGAGAAATAAAATGAATACACGCAGATTAGATACGTCTATGTTAAATGATCCATTCTTCATCGGCTTTGACCGAATGATTGACAGAATGAGACAAGAAACACCAAGTCAAGCAAACTATCCCCCTTATAATATTATCAAAACATCAGATGAAACCTATGAATTGCAGTTAGCAATTGCAGGCTTTACTTATGATGATTTGGACATTGAATTGAGAGATGGAACACTCACTATTGATGGAAATCAATCTCCCAAAGAAGATGAACCTGCTTACCTACACCGCGGTATTTCCGCACGTAACTTCCGCAGGACCTTTACATTATCGGATACGATTGTAGTAAATGGTGCAACACTTGATAGCGGTATCCTTACGATTTCACTTGAGAACGTAATCCCTGAAGAAAAGAAACCTCGTAAAATTGAAATTAGTAATGCTGCATCTGCAGTTGAACAACTCAACGGATAATTACTATTGACAAATACTTAAATTAATGTTATATTGATTCTATAAGTAATGGTCAAACCCTTCTTGGGTTTGACTTTCAACACACACGGAGAGTACTATGGATAATAAACCAAAGCCCATTGGATGGGCAACTACACTGACTGAAATTAGTTCAATCCCTAAAGATATGTGGGACAGTGTAATGACAATTGAAAAATCCCCACTACGAAACTTAGACCCAATGGTAGGACATATGATCTTTCAATGTCTGTTCTTTATTTGGTCTGGTATTTTTGCCCTAATGGTAGGAAGTTATATTGCTTTCGGTCTTAGTGCTGCATTTCACCTATTGCTTATTAGTGGTATTACAATTACAGTTGTAACATTTCGTCAAGCTGAAAACAATCCTGAGTCTCTTAATAATCTTTTGAAATCTGGTCGTAAATATGACGGTCGTGCAAACGGCGGAGAGCATGAATAAAGTATTGATGTGTGATCCACCCAGCGGATGGAAGTATGGATTTCCTAAACCATTGCCAATGGAGGTTCACAAGAAAAACAATACATTAGAATGGTTGTTGAGCGAAGGTTATCCACAGGCAGAGATTGACGCATGTGGGGATCATTTTTATGTTCGTTATTGGGAGACAGATGATGAGTGAACAAACAAACTATTGCACAACTAAAGGACTTGGTTGGGCATTATTGATTATCGTGCTTATGCTAACTGCTTTGCCTGTGTTAATGACATTAGCAATGGTTGGTGTTGAAGACTATGCTAAGTATTGTAATATGGCAATCCATTTGCCTTGTTTTGGTCTGAATTAATGCATATCGTTAGGAAAAAAGACGGTGAAATTATTGCTATAGCATCACGCAAAGAAGATGCTATTGCAATTGCTGATGGAACACAAGTTGATAAGACTGACTATGTTGTTCAGGAGTCGACTAACCAACAAGAACTTGCTGAAGTTTACCGTTCCTATTATGGAACAAGATCACTATGAATGTAAAGAAGTAAAGATAGGAAAAAAATGAAAAATCTAATTACTGCTAGCCTTATGGCTCTTTTCGCAACAACGGCATATGCTGAAGATATGACTATTGAAATGTTGAATAAACGTGACGATGGCGCAAAAATGGTGTATAGCGAAGACATTTCTCGTATTGATGTAGGTGATACAATTACCTGGGTACCAACATCAAAAGGTCACAATGTAGAATTTGTTGCAGGACCAGATGGTTGGAAAGCACCAAAGAAATCAAAACTCAACGAAGAAGTTGAAATGACGTTTAATACACCAGGTGTTTACTTGTACCAATGTTCACCACACAAAACAATGGGGATGATTGCTATTGTTATCGTAGGCGGCACAGATCCTGAAGTAGTAAAGGATCGTCTAAAAGGTGTCAAAGTAAAAGGTAAATCAAAGAAAAAACTCGAGGAGCTATTGGCTGATCTGTAATGGTAAAACCTAATACAAGTTTTAACTTAGATGTTGACGATATAAATATTATTGATGAAGCACTATTGCTATTGCAAATGCAACGCACTGGTACAATAGGATTTGAAATAGAAGATATTACAAATCTTAGAGCTAAAATCTTTCATCAAAAGAATTGGTATAAACCAAAAGACCGCTTCGCAGGAGGCGGATAACACACACAGGAGAACTAAAATGCTAAATGATTTTACAACTAATTATTGGATTGACCATGTCCAGTCTACAAAGAAAACAATGGTTGACACATTGGTAAAAGACGAGAAACTGTCTGCACCTTTGCATGCCTTTATTGAAGCTCAAACAGCTTTTACCAAAACCGCTGTTAAATCAATGAGCGAATTTGCTAATGCGTCAGGTGAAACTTTTGCAAAGGTAGTAAAATAATGAGTAAAAATCCTTTTGAAATTCGTGCTGATATGTTGCAGATGGCTAAAGAGTATATGGATCAAATCCATGAAACTAACCATATCTATGCAGCCAAAATGATGGAATTAGGTCAAATTCAATTTGAAGAATATCAAAAGATGACTGAACTATATTCAGTCGAGGAGCTCACGAAAAAAGCTACAGAGATGTATTCGTTTGTTTCAAATAAGGAATAACTGAGAAGGGCTACGGCCCTTTTCTTTTACTATGTGAGGTGATAAATGATTTTTAAATTGATGGGTAATCTTATTATTGATGAGAGTAAACCAACTGTTATTTTTATGGATAAAGGAAATCATAATTCCTATACGCACATCTACGGTCCAGCTCGTATTGTAAAAGAAAACATTAAAGACAAATATAATATTATTACAATCGGTGCAGGTTGCGGCCTCACTGATAATTACTATGAACTCCAACGTGGTGCTACCGATAGTCTTTTAAGAAAAGAAGGTAACGGACCTGACTATAAGGAAAAGAATGCAATTACAATGCGTTCTTGGTTGGATGATAGTTTTGTTGATTTACCTGTTGTTGACCATATCATTTTAGGTACTGATGATTTCTTCAGGCTGCCATTACAAAGGTTTTGCGGTAAAGAATATTCTGAATTCCTGTATAATATGCAAAACGAATTCTTTGATTATATTGGTACTGATTCTGATATAATGCAAAAAATTGATGAAATGAATACCGATATGACTTCTAATTGGGATAAGCGTGTATCACCATATGCGTTTAGTACAAAAGATTACTTTTGGTTTATGGAGTGTATTGGATATATCAATAAAGTAAATAAATTAAATAAAGAATTGATTGCCTTTTCAATTGATCCTGCAATCTATACACCGTACTTTGATAAAATGGGAATTAAAACGAAACTGTTTTATTTTGCCGATGATACACGTGGTACAAGAAACTTTCAACAACTTGATATATCACAATTACAGCATATTATCTATGATGAAAAATTTAAACCAAAAACACTCGATAGTTTCTTTGATGATGAAGTTAAGAAAACTCATAATATGTTTTTTGCTGGTACGTTATTTCAGGACAAAGGCAGTAGGAGATTTATTTGGGATAAGTTTCTAAAGGATGTCAAATCCGATGATTGTTCTTATTATATTCCATTAAGAAAGAATGGTATTAATAAATCAAAGGACGGTAGATCAGAACGAGCGGAAACAACTCTTAAAGAAACTGCTGCATTTACAGAACTATATAATAATGTTATAGAACATAAAAATTATAAAGAAGCATTGCTTCCGTCCGAGGTCAATGATAAAACAAAAAGATATAAGTATGGAATGATTTTTAGATGCGTGTCAATTAATGACTCACTAAACTTTAGACCTGTACTATATGCCTATTCCGATATTATACCATTTCTTGATACACAATATGATCCTGATTGTTTACAAATACCTAAACATATTCAAGAAAAACTGTTAGTCGCTAATGCGTGGGATATTGATGAAAGAATTAAATACTTTAACGATAATGATTCAGTAAGGATTGAAATCCTGAATGAGCTCAAAGATCTATTTAATATAAACCAATATATTAATGATCCGCAAACTGCAATTGATAATCAAATTAAAAAGATATTTAATTAATACCTGGTGGCAAATTACTAAACGGATCATCGGTATAACCACCTGCGCCACCGTTCACTCTAACATTTGCCATGGAACTTGCACCTTCGGTATAAGACATTGGCGCGTTTACGGTATCACCCATATGAACATTAACTTGTCCGCCTGAGCCTATTGCACCTGCTGCAACCATTTGTGCTCGTGCCATTTGGCGCTCTGCTGATGGGTAATAATTATTCCTTGCTTGATTAATACGGAAACCATCCATAGATGTAGTACCATCAGGTTTTGAGCGTGAATAACGAAGAAATTGTCCTGAAGAATTATATATCGAGTAACGGCGCATTCCTAAAAATCCTCCGCTTTCATTTCTTTCATAATAAGTATCTTGTCTTTCATGAGCCATATTGCTATACTGAATTTGTGCTTCCATTGCCAAACGCTCAGCAGGTGAAGGTTCCGATGCTCGTTGTGCTTTTGCCCTTGCTCTTTCTTCCATGTACTTATCAATTGAATCTCGCAACTGCCTAGCAATTTCCATATATAGTGCACGGTGTGCTGGGTTGAATTGGTTATAAGGACCTACTCCGCCAACATGGAAAAAGATTGAAGTAGTAGCTGCGGCTACATCAGCAGCAATACCAGTAATACTAGGGAATGCTACACCGACTGTTTCTAAACCGGCGGATGTATAATCTCCTATGAAAAGACTATATGCTGCAAACCCAATACCTACAACTGCACCGACAGCAGGAATCCATTTTAACGCAATTTTCTTGGTTTCAGTTCCAACCATTTTTCGTATCAAACCTTTGTCGGCATTTGCTAAAAGATCTGCACCGTCCCGTGCTCCTTGGGCTAACATTCTTCTTGTCTCTGTCAAACCAGCATCACCTGTTCTTGGGCCAACACGTGGAGGCCGAGATGTTCTGCTATAATCTGGTAAACCGTCAGGTCCAAGTCCTGCAGCTGCTAATCGTTGGCGTGCTACATCACTTGACATAAATTGTCCATTCTTACCCATATCTCGATATCTAATGGTTCCATTACCCATCTCTTCAACCCTAATATTGGGCAATGCGTCTGGTGAATTAAACATTCCGGTCGGGGGTCTTAATAGCGGTGGTTGAATTCTTCTAGGACCAGCGGCAGCATCATATGCTGCTTCTTGTGCTGCGACTGATGCTGTGATTGCCGCCGTTTTGCGGGCCGCTGCTTCTGCTGCTTCTCTTGCCGCTACGTCTGCTGCCTGCTGTGCCGCGATAGCAATTAACCTATCATCAGATGCAGCAGATTGAGCTGCTCTCTTAGCTGCTGCTTCTGCTGCTTCTCTTGCTGCAACTTCTGCTGCTTGTTTTGCCGCTGCTTCTGCTGCTTCTTTCGCTGCTCGCTCTTGTGCTTCTTTAATTGCCTTCGCTTGTGCTAAACCAGCATCACCTTGCCTTGCACCACGATATGCCGTTACACCTGCTGGTATACCTTTAGCAAGACCTCTGGTAACAGCAAATCCTAAGGGAATACTGGCCAATGCGATGGCAAGCTGCACGGCTATACTATTTTTAAATGATTCAATATCATTTTTTACTTCATTAACAGTTCGTGACAACTCAGATGCTGCTGTATTCAAACCTTCAACAGAAGTTTTTAATTCCGTGACTATATCGCCCATACCGTCAAATGCATTAGGAAATTTTTCATCTATAAACCCTTTACCTATAAGGCCTGCGGCAGCAAGTCCTGCACCACCTACAAGTAATTTGGTAAGGTTACCTAAGTTAAATGCCTTTGTAACACCGTCAATTAATTTTGCGTCACGGTCTTCGGCATTCTTACGAGTATCAGTAGCAATCTTTTCTGATTTTAAATCATCAAAATCCCGTTGTCTTTTTGTATACTCGTATTGTTCTTCCGCTATACCTTGTGCTTGCTTTAGCATTACGCTTTGAGCTTGTATTCCATTATTAATTGATTTGAAAACATCACCAAACTTGTCGAGTTTTGAACCGACTGTTTTTAATGAATTTGTTCCACTATCACGGATCAGGTCACCTTCATCCCTAAGCCTTTGGATGATTGCTTCTGTATCTTTGGAATATTCTCTAGCCATGTTTCTTACCTATTCTCGTTTTGCTTTTCCATGAACTCAATTAACATTGTAAAATATAATTCTTTTTCATACGGTACCAAACTTTCAATATCTGATATAGAATACTTATGATGTTGAACCAGAGCAAACATCGTTTGGTAATATTCGCTCAGTGATGAATGGCACAACATTATGTAAAAAAACTTCGCATTCCTTCTATTACAAAGTTTTTAGTGTCGCCGTTTTTATTCTTGTATGTTTTAGTGTGTCTTATCTTTGGCATTGTTTCAAAAAATAATCTAATACCATCAACTACCGGGGTTGTCACATCTTCCATGAATTGATCTATTTCTTTTTGCGAATACTTTTTGAACTCATAAACTTCATCTTCCGATGCAACTTTATCCAAACAGGAAACCATAATTTGATATGATACCAATGGATCATCTTCATCCATTTCAGTAATTCTAATATACTCATCAATCGAAGGATACTTTAGAATTAATGTGTAATCATCATTAATCTTAACTTTGTTACTATGCTTATCATTTTTAATAACTTCAGTGTCCATCAAATCAATTGAAATATCAACAGTTTCGTCTGTATCAGGATCAGTGATCTGCATTTCAATTAAGTTATCAACAGATTTTGATCTCAACGTCAATAGAATGAGCTCAAGATCAAACATTGCTAATTTCATAACATCATAGTCAATCAAACAGTTATTTACGATTTGCTTTGATGCAACCATTTCTTGTGTACTATCTTTAGATGCTTGAGCAACTAATAGAATCTTTTCTTCTTTAACCGTGAAGGGACGGTACTTAACAGTTTCACCGGTTGATGGCAATTCCATCTCATAAATCGGTAAATCAATTTTTGGTAGTGTCATAATTTATTGTCCTCTTATTATCTAAATATTTTTGATATATTATCGAAATCGCTTCTTACTTTAGTAAACCTATTAATTGCATCTTGAATGCCAACAGGTCTTATACCTTGTTGAATTGTTTGGCCAATGCTGCCTACTGATTCGAGTAATGATAACAATCCTGCGCCTCGTCCAAACCGTTCAAGTGTTCCAACCAAACCGACCTTTTCTCCACTAAACGCAATGCGATCGTATGCAAACGCAACAGGTAATGTGCCAAAGCTGTCATTGTTTTCCCATGCCAAATCAATATCACCAATAACTGTTGGATAACATCCGTCAAGAATTGTCTCATAATAAGTTTCAATGTTACCGCGTGTTGAATAATATTTGATAATCATTCGGCATGAATACTCATCTTTATATCCCACCTCATATGGCAGTTGCCCATCAACCTCAGCAAAGGATCCACCTTTTGAACCATAATTTACAACTGACTGTATCCATGAGTGGAAATAACTCACAACGGCGTGGTCGGAGTCAAGCATAAAGATTGTATTAAATTGTTGGTTATCCATTCCTACAGGAAACTGTTTTGGCAATTGGCCAACTTGTTCAAGTGTTTCTGTTCTTACGGTTAAACCTGGTACTGCCGCGGTTTTACAAAAGAATGTAAGTTCCCTTGGTGTTAATCCTGATTCAATTCTAACACCGGGTGGAATGATTTGAACTTCAAATAATGAGGTATGGGCAGGTCCACCGTAACGGTCCATATTTGATTTGAATTTTGATATGTTAAAAGACATTTATCTTCCTCTTACGGCTTTTCTTGAGTCAGACCAAACTTTTGATTGTTTTGCTCCAACGAATTTTTGTGTCGGTAAGAATAATGCAATGTCCCATTCTGAAGGATTAATATACACTAATCTTGTTCTTACCTGTTTTGTTAAATAATGTTTCACCGTAGGTGCAAATAACTTAAACTTAGATGCTCCGTTTAATACATCATAACTAATCCTCAATTTAGTACTCTCATCATATTTTTTATTGGAGGCAACGGTATATAGTTGGTCCATTAATTTTGCTCTTAAGGTGGGTGGCAAATAATGCATATTGATACCAAGAAAACCACCTTGTGCTCTATTTATCGGAAATATAAGTGGAAACCTATCATAGTATGGTAATGTCTTTTTGTGCTTCGGATCATATGCAAACATATACATATGGCCTAATCTAAATCTGTTTTCATATCTTTCTTTACCAGCTTCACGAATAAGTTTTTCGCCTGCTGCATCACCTTTTCCAACTGTAGCGGCTTGCTGACGATACCAATCTCTGGCACCTGCAGTACGTGCAGGGATTTGCCCTTCACGGACACCTCTTAATAGTATATCGTCAAATAATTGTGCTACCATTTTTAAACTCCTAAATGATCTTCAGTATATATCAAAAATTTCCACCCGCGGTCAGCACAGAAACTTTGTGCTGCTTTCCACTTTGCCTCATTAACACCCCAGGTTTTAACCTCATTCAAATAGCGTTTTGACACACGACCTTTGAGTGTACTTTTATTACGAATATCAGGTGGCCTTGTCTGTGCCTTTGGTTTAATTTCAATCATTAATGTTTCGGTCTTACCGTCAGGCTTTTTCTGCCGAACAATCACATCAGGAAAATACCGATGTAACCGCCCATCAATTGGTGATCTATAAGGTACAATAACCTCTTCACTTTGCCACCAAATCACATCAGGATGTTTATCCACGTGTCTAAAGAATTTAAACTCCCACAACGAACGATAAATAATCTTTGTAGGGTCACCTTTATATTTCTGCGGGTTTTTCGGCCGAAACCTACCACTATACGCCAATATCCTGCTCACACTTCCATATAAATAAGAACATAAACTATTTATAAGAAAAGGACCGAATCAAATGGCGAATACAACATCTCGCCCAGAGCATGACAAAAATGTATGGCGCAATAAGAACACTCAAGGTAACTTGTCTTTTCCAACATCGCCTGTACCACATTCGGTTCTGTTCGTTTTCAAAGATTATGATTTTAAAACTGCATTAGGCGGTGGATTAAACAGAACTAGTGAAAAAGTTGGGCAAAGAGCTGTGGGCAGTGAATTAAGATCAATTAATTCTATTGAACTACCTTTTCCTACAAATCTACAGGATGATACGAACCTTAGAATTAACGGGTTTGAAAGAAATAAAACAACAGAATACCTTGCTAATGCGGCCAGAGAATTTGCTGCATCTAGTGATTTTGGTAATTCAAAAGTTTCAGATCTACCACAGCTATTGATGTCATTAGGAGCGGGCATGGGTAGGAGTGCACCTGCGGATATGTCTATTAGTGCAGCAGGATCGGCGATTATGGGATCAAGCCTTGCTGATACCGCTAAGTCAGCACAATACCTTTTGCGTAGTAAATTACCAGGCGACATTGGTAGAACACTTGATACGGTACAAGGGAATACTGTTAACCCAAGAGAAACACTATCGTTTGAAGGTGTTGATTTAAGAACTCATAATATGACATTTGATTTATATCCAACAAATAAATCTGACTCAATTTTGATTAAAAAGATTGTTGAAAGGTTCAAGCAAAAGACATTACCCGTAGCACGAGATTTTGCTGGTCTTACACAGGCATTCTTGTCATATCCTTCAACCGTAGATATCTTTTTATTAGGAATTGATCCTACTCATTGGATGCAATATAAAACTTCAATGGTTACACAGTTCACTGTTAATTATCAAGTTGGTGGATTAACAAGTGTTATGAAAGGTGGTAAACCTTCAGCAGTTCAAATAGCATTAACCTTTCAAGAACTCGAAATTCAAACTGCGAATGATTATGGTATTAGCGGCGGTGAAGCTAATGCAGTAGGAGAAGCTTAATGGCAAAGTATTTTGAAAATTTTCCAATTATAACATACGAAGGTAAACAGGTACGTGATATTACACGAAGAAATCAATTCGTTCGTAACGTAAGTACAAACCCTTTACTTTATTTACCATATACAATTAGTGAAGGTGAAAGAGCCGAGGATATTGCTAATTTCTATTACGGTTCAGTTGATTATAGTTGGCTCGTTTATATGGCAAACAATATAATGGATCCTTACCATGAGTGGCCTTTGTCGGAAGCAGAATTTAAAGATTTCCTAATTGACAAATACGGTAATGTATCAGGTAGAATTGGTGATGATATTGTCGATTGGACACAAGAAGATAATGATGAGAACATCATCTATTGGTATAGGGAGGTTTAATAAATGGCAGTTGATCTAGTCAAATTAACACCTGAAAGTTTTGAAACAATTTATCTTCGTAAGGAAGACCGAGTTATTATCAGAACAGAACAAGGTCGTAAAATTATTATTAAACGTATTATTCCTGAAGAATGGAAACCTTGGCGTATCTGGGATAACGAGCGAGCAATAAACGAAAACAAGCGTGAGATCTTTTTAATTGATAAAAAGTATTTACCACAAGTAACTAAAGAATTTGTAAAAAGCATAAAACTATAAATGGCATTTAATCCATCATCATATACAATTGTTTCATTTACGTTAAGAAACAGATACACAAACCTTGATGAAAATATCGCCGGGATGATTGATGGTATTGAAATCAATCAGTCGATGGGTATGACTTCATGGAGTGGTGTAGCCGCTGTCCTGGACACTGTTGGTTTCCTTGACAACACACCGTTACTTGGCGAAGAACAATTGATTTTAAAAATTGTGTCCCACGACCTTGATACTGAATATGATTTGGCATGCCAGGTTATTCGTATTAATAATTTAGTACCTACTGAAAGTATGAATGGTGTTCGGTATAATATTCATTTTATATCAGCAGTTACATATGCGGCAGCCGTTGCACCCGACGTTGAAGAAGGGTTTACCGATAAATCAATAAACCAAATTGCTGAATATACGTTTAGGAATTATTTTACATCACTTGGTGCTGCTGTTTATACTGATGGAAATAGAACATTCCCATATGCTACTGCTAAATATCCATTGATTAATTTTGTAACAAATGAAAGCCGAAAGTTTACAGTACAACCTACAATCGGTTTAAACAATTTAGCTATCCCGCATTACACTGCCTCGGAAACAATGTTATTCCTTGCTCGACGTGCTTATGGTGAAGCAAATTCACAGACTTATCGTTTCTTTGAAAATTTAACTGATTACTTTTTTGTGACTGATGAATATTTAATTAAAGAATCAGTTGAAGCAGAAGGCGAAATACAAAAATTCTTTTATTCACCTAATGCATCATATGATCCTAGAGAACCTGAAAAGCAACTTAATCGTATTGAATATATCACTATTGGTTCAAGAGGTAGTGATATTGGTAAAGATATAAAATCGGGTGGATATACAAGTACGGTTTGTGTAGTTGATATATTAAACCATGAATATTCTGAATCAACATATAAGTATACCGAAGAAGCTGAATTTGTTGATATGTCAGGAGTCCAGGCACGAAGAGGTCAAATTGAATTCCCGCATACCAGAGAATATGCTGAAGAAACATTCAGGTTTGACAACGGTCCACGGTTTCTTGCATTCCGTGATTTTACCGGACCTTATAATACTCCGCGTGAATTGGCATCTGACCAAAGACTTGATGATATGGTTTCAAATCGAATAGCATATAGGCACCATTTATACAACACTAAAGTATCGGCATCATTAACAGGCCGAATGGATATTATGCCGGGTCAATTAATTGATCTTACAGTTCAAGGATTTGATGCTTTAGGTACTTCTGATAACCATCAACAACTATCAGGTAGGTATCTTGTGTTTACAACCAAGCATACGTTGGAAAACGACAGAGTAAGAACCAACTTTGAGCTTGTTAAATATGATTGGAGTAGTGATTAATGTTTCCATACGGTGTAGGCATAAGAGAACCTTTATTCTTTATTGGTGTTATTGAAAATAGAGATGATCCACAAAGACAAGGACGAGTTCAAGTAAGAGCATTTGGAGTACATGGTCTGAATGATAAAGTTCCGACTCAATCATTACCATGGGCAACCTGTCTTGTCAATGACTTATTTAATCAAATCCCTGATGAAAATGATTTTGTTTTTGGTTTGTTTATTGATGGTAGAGATGCGCAGCAACCAATTATTATCGGAACTGTTCCTACTCAATATAATGAAGCAATTAATCCTGAAACAAAAGGTTGGGGTGTAATAACAGAACAACCTGAATTGAACTCTAGGGCAACACAACCAGAAAACTTAGGGCAACCACATCTTTCTAGATTAGAACGTGGTGAAGAGCTACAGAAAACACACCTTCATGGACAGAAAATGGCTCGTGTTACCAAAGTTACTGTTGCGGATGATCCTGAAGGTGGACAAAGCTGGGATGAACCAGATCCCGGGTATCAAGCAGCATATCCATATAACCGTGTTATCCAATCAGCACGCCATATAGTTGAACTTGACGATACACCAGGTTCTGAAAGAATTACGATTACTAATACTGAAACTCAATCTTATGTTCAGATTGGGAGTGGCGGTAATATTGTAACAAAGGCAACAGGAGCAAGGTTTGATGTTACGGACGAAAATCAATACGTTCATATTGGCGGCAGATCTTATGTATCAATTGACGGTGATGCAACTGTATATGTTGACGGAAACAAAACTGAAGAAATTACAGGTGACCTTAAAACAATAGTACACGGAAATCACAGTCATTCAGTTGGCGGACAATCAAATTATAATGTCAGCGAGCAAATTCAAATGCGTGCCGGTGATATAAGAATGGAAGCAAATGCTGGTACATTATCAATACGTGCCGAAAAAGAAATGCAAATTGAAGCAGGCATTGGGATGTATCGCAAGGCACCATTTATGTGGGATCAAGCTACATCTAATATGAATATTAAAGCAAACAATTTGAATATGACTGCCATCACTGATATGAATATTAAAGCTAATCAAGGTGTTTTAAATATATTCGGTGAATCTGATGTTAGTGTACTGTCAGGTACAAACCTTCAGGTAGAGTCAGGAGGTAACATTAGTGTTACCGCAAGTAGTACTGTTTATATTAATGATTATGTGAGTATGGCAGAAGGTGGAAACGCCGCAGCAACAGAAGCAGTGTTTGCTGAAGATGCTATTGGCGCAGTTACACCAGAAATGCCTGAGCCACCAACAAAATCAACTTCCGTTAAAGCAGCCGCAGCAAATCAATATGGAGTGCGCAATACTGCTTCTGTTTTCCAATCAGATGATGGGGAAACAGCATAATGAAACTTAAGGAGAATAGTTGTGACAGCTTGTAAAGATCCAGATCCGTTTATTCCATCGGCTCTAAAAGCTTCAACCGTTTTAACGCCACGTGGTGCTTCGGTACAATTGTTTGTTGACAGTAATGGTAATTATACTAAACAAGCAATTAATCAAATGGCATTTGATATTGCCGGTTTTGGTGCTTCTAATAAGCCTATCAATGTGGTTGCAAAAGCCGTTGAAAAATACGGTGAACAATTATATACGCAACTTAATAATTTTAATAACACATTTATTAAAGAAGATTACATTGTTAAAGAATTGCCAAAATTTGAATACCTCGGACCACGGTTACAAAAAGGTCCACTAACTGATATTGAATTTGCATCTTTCCTTGAAAGTCAAGGTTATACGCCATTTAGTTTTGGTGTTGCAACTGCAAATAATTCTACAAGCCTTTTAGAACAACTTGACGGTTTCTTTTCCGGTGGTTTTGCATTAGCAATCGCAGGTGGATTGTGTGGCACATTGCCAAACATCTTTGGTGCTATTAATTCATTCTTTGATAAGATCGGTCAAGTAGGTACCCTTCTTAATGATGCTTTATCATTTTTATCAAAACTTAAAAACATTGAAAATCCATTAGAGGCATTGTTTGAAAGAATTAAAGTAAAAGCATTAATTGAAGCTATTAAAGATAAACTTATTGGTATGTTTGAAGCTGTTGTAAAGCAAGTAGAAGCAGCAATTAGGAACTTTGATTTAGGTTCATTAATTGAAGGTATTGTAGGACCTTCTTTAAAAGGTATCACAAGAGCATTTATTAAAATCAGAGATAAAGCGTTGGCTTTCTTTGAAAAAACTAATATTCAATCTATTAAAGATAAGTTGACTGCGTTGTTTGATTATGCGGTTGGATTGTTTGCCAATCCTGGCATTGGTGAAATTCAATTTCTCATCTCACGTTTCTGCGGATTGCTAACAGGTGTTGAAGAACAGGTTACTCAAGTTAAACAACCGCTTACAACATTTGCCGATGATCTTAGAGCAGCCGAAGAAGCATTAACAGTTCAAGGAAATGCTGCAACCGCTCAAGTAATTGCAGCTAATGGCACTAGAACACCACCCGAGGTCCTTGAAGAAAGAATAAATAATCAACAACAGTTACACAGAGAAAGGGTAGAACAATCTATAAACGACTCTACGGAACCATGGCAACCGCCTCAAGGTTCAGTACCGGAAGGTGCAATTGAAACATCAACTTTGCCACCAGCAGACCCAAATAATGTTGATGGATCCGTAAGGCCCGTATCAAGACCAAGAAATTATGGTGACCGGCAAATTGCTCCTGACGATGTATTGGATGTTTTTCCAACGTTTGATGATTTGATTAATAATAGAAATCGTTATATTTGGATTGATCCTGTTTATAGTGCAAGAGCACTTTATGGTAATGCATCAATGAGAGAAAATGGTGTAGAACCACATTATGATACATTTTGGACAATGACGGAGTTTAACGAGCGTGTAGCATTAATGAGAACACTTATTGAATGGGATGGCCCAAAAGTACAATTAGTAAGCGGATATAGGTCACCGGCATATAACAGATATTTAAGAGACGTGGTGAGGATACCGAACGTAGCAATAAATTCATTGCACACCACAGGGATTGCATTTGATTTAGATTGGCCAACTTACCCGGAGGGTAGAAGTAGATTAATGAGAATTGCGCAAGCAAATGGTTTTTGGGGATTAGGAGTATACACTCCACCGGGGAGTTCATTTTTGCATATAGACCACAGGGACAGAAATCAGGCATCAACATGGTACAGATAAATGGTAGTTAATTTAATAACCGCAAAATCAAAAAAGATATCGCTTTATCAGGATTTTAAAAAGGATCTTGAACTAAGTCCAATATCTTCAGACATTACATTAAACAAAGATGACGAAGCAGTTAAAGAATCAATACGGAATTTAATACTAACTGACCGTGGTGAAAGATTAATGCAACCGAACCTTGGTGGCAATATAAGAGCAATGCTTTTTGAAAATCTAACACCTGCGACCGTTAGATTAATGGAAGAACAGGTTAGATCAACTGTTGAGTTATACGAACCGCGGGCAGAACTCATTGATGTTACTGTTTCAGCAAACCTTGACTCAAATCAGGTTGCAATCACAATAGAATTTTACGTTACGAACGACGAGCAGCCAGTATCGCTAAGCGTGTTTCTAGAGAGGACAAGATAAAATGGCTAAATTAAATATTACGGAATTAGATTTTGAGAATTCAAAACAACAGCTTAAAAATTATTTAAAAGGTCAAACTCGATATAAAGATTATGACTTTGATGGTTCAAACCTATCGGTCTTAATGGATGTGCTTTCATATAACACATATCAGAATAACTTCTATACCAATATGGCAATGAATGAAATGTTTATTGACAGTGCGGTATTGAGAAACTCAGTTATTTCACACGCCAAGGAATTGAATTATTTACCACGTTCAAGAACATCGGCACGTGCCATTGTAAACGTAACAATTAATGATAACACTGTAATCGGTCAAACTATTACAATTGAAGAGAATGCGGCATTTACAACATCTTATCTTGGTGTAAATTACGAATTCGTTTCTGATAAAGCATATGTTGCTCGCAAAACCGCGCCTGGTGTTTTTGTTGCAGAAAATGTAGAAATATTTGAAGGCCAAATGCTAACAAGCTTTGAAAGAGAAGGTTACTTTGTTGATGTTGACGGAACACTAAGAGTTATCCTTTCAAACGAAAATGCTGATACCGAATCACTTTCAGTGTTTGTTGATGCCGAAGCAAGTGATGACGCAAACCAATATATTCGTAAAAACAATATCTTTGGTGTAGGACCACTTGATGAAGTATTTTATGTTGAACCATATTACGATGGCCGATATACTATTTACTTTGGTAATAACAAGTTTGGGAAGCAACCGACAGAAACACAAGATATCCGTGTTAAATATAGAATCTGTTCAGGAACAGAACCAAATGGTGCAAGTTTGTTCTCAATTAATGTTACAAACACTGGTACAACAACAGTTACCACGGTAGCGCCGGCAACAGGTGGTGCTGAACAAGAAACAATTGAAAGCATTCGTTACTTTGCTCCAAAATCAATCCAAATTCAAGAACGTGCTATTACAGCATCGGATTATGAAATTTTGTTAAAGCAAAGATTTCCTGAAATCCAAGCAGTTGCGGCATATGGTGGTGATGAATTAAATCCTCCGCAGTTTGGTAGAGTTGCAATATCAATTTATCTGGGACAAGGTGAAGATCAGCTATCATCAACCTTATCTAACACATATGTTGATTACTTAAAAGATAAAACACCACTTGCAGTTGAACCTGTATTCGTAGCAACAAATTACTTATATTCAAATGTAACTATTAATGCTTATTACAATGCAAAGATTACTCGTAAGTCAGTAGGTGAACTTGAAACTATTATCCGTAATGTCATTTCATCTCACGTCACAGTTAATCTCGATGACTTTAATAAAAGGTTGAGATTGTCAATGCTATCATCTGAAATTGATGCAAGTGACATTTCAATTTTGAGTAACAAAGTAATTGCTTGTCCATATATTGAATATTCGCCAGCGTTGAATATTTCAGAAAACCCAGTGTTTAAGTTTGAAGCAGAAATCATTAAACCATATCCTTTTAAATTGACAACAGGATTTGCGGATTATAAACCATCCATTATTAGTGGAACCTTTTCATACGATAGTGTTAATGTTTATCTACAAGATGACGGTGCTGGTAAAATTCAAATGATTACATCTGATGTTAATAACCCGCAAGTTGTTATCCCAAACCTTGGTACAGTGAATTATACAACAGGTGAAATCAAATTAATTGGCTTTAAGACAGATGGTTATACAGGATCAGCAATTAAAATTATTGCAGAAACAAAACGAAATGATATTAAAGCACCTAAAGGTAGATTGTTTACAATCCGTGACACTGACGTAACAGTTAATATTATTGATGAGAGCTCAACCGCAACAACTGTGGCCACAGGAACAACAACAACCTCGAGTAGCGGGAGCAGCGGTTACTAATGTCTGAAATAGAAAAAAACATAGCATTTAGAATTAAGGAACAGTTTCCTGGCATTTATCGTGAAGATGGCCAGGAACTCATTCAATTAGTTGAAGATTATTACAGGTTCCTTGAAACTGAAACAAATAATGCGACGTATAATTCTCGTCGTATGTTTGAATACCGTGATATTACAACAACTATTCAGGAAATGCTGGTATTTTTTCAAAAGACATTCCTACAAGATCTGCCTCTTATGCCAAATGCCGAGGTACGGTTTATTGTAAAAAATATCCTTGATCTGTACCGAGCAAAAGGTACTGAAGGTGGCATTAAGTTATTCTTTAGAATATTTTATGCCGAGAATGCAAAGGTTGAATATCCCGCAAAGCATATGTTTAAAGTATCAGACTCTCAATGGAAGAATGGTACTTATCTACAAATGATCCCAAATAATGGTAGCTTTACAAGTGCCGAAGGATTAGTATATTCTTATTCTGATGTTATTAATAAAAACATTCGTGGTGCCGTATCAGGTGCTAAAGCGGTTGTTGATAAAATTAACTTTATTCTATTAAACAGAACAATCCTTCCTATTGTTTATATCAATAATCCAAAAGGACAGTTTCAAAAATACGATGACATTGTTGCTAAAATTAACGGTGAAGAAGTTTCATTCGGCCGTGTTAACGGATCACTTTCCGATATTGAAATTGATACTCTTTACGGTGGGACAGAAGGAAATTTAGTCGGACAGTTATATAATGTAGAAAGTGATCTTGGTGTTGCTGGTAAAGTTATTGTTACTGAAGTTTCTGATATCGGAAAAGGTGAAATACAATATAACTTAACTGACGGCGGTTGGGGTTATACAATTGCAGGTACGAGCCTGTTAGTTTCAGATCAAGTTATTGTTTTACCAAACCCAGATTTAGATTTTATTGTAGGTGAAACACTTACCGATACTGCATCAAACGTTGGTACTGTTACAGGTCAAAATGCAAACGCGGTTGGTGTAAGAATGAACCCGGGTGACAATTTTGATATATCAAGAGAAATTGGAACAAACGATAGAGCAATTAATTTTAATCTTCCTGGTGTTCTCACAGTTTCTGCTAAAAACTCAACATCCCCTGGACCAATCCTACCTGAAAATAATACACCTGCAACCGATGTTCAAGTTGGGTCATTGTCAAATATAGAAACAGTTAATCTGATTACTGATATTATTGGTGACTTTACGAATGTTTTAATTAATAGTACAAATTATAATACCGTACCACCTGCACTGCAACCAATGTCAGGTACTGCCGATCCCGTAACATTAGCAACACCGATTAATCAGGCATTTGCACTTCAAGCATTTGAAATGGGAACGATTAACGAATTTATCAACATTAACCCAGGTGAAGAGTATACCAATGATGCATTTGCAATCATTCGAGATTACACAACAAATATCTTTGATAGGTTTGAACAGATTATTTCTTTTACTACATTTGGCTCAGGATTTTCAGTCGGTGATACAATTACACAAACAGCTTCAGGCGTGAGTGGAATTATTACTGGTGTTAATTCTCAAAAGTCATATCTTAATGTAAGAGCATATTCGTATTACGGTTTTGATAGCACAAATGTTATTACGCATAAAGGTAACAACTATACGCCACTTGTAGTATACCGTGATTATGATTCAGAAAAAGCCGGTGAAAACGCCGACATGGAAACTGAAACATTTTTCACAAGAGGTAGAATTACCGCGGTTGATGTTTATAATTCAGGCCTTGGATATGTTGATAATGAGTCTGTCTTTATCACAGATGATGACGGCGTGATTCAAGCAAAAGGTACAGCATCAGCAAGAACTCAAGGTACAACATCAGGTTTCTGGGCTGAAAAGAATTCACACTTAAATGGTTATGAACAAAATCAAGCAGGTACTTTAAAATACTTTGACGCATCAATGCGTTTGCAAGATTCAGATTATTACCAAGAATATTCATATGAGATCCAATCTGTTGTATCAAGGGAAACATATGAAGAACCACTAAGAAACAGTGTCCACCTTGCCGGGACAAAAATGTTTGATAAGTTTTCATGGCAAAAAGAATTTAGTGCAGTTGTAACGCACCGGTTTGGGTTTAACATTACTGAAGATTATATACCAGGTGGTGATCCTGTTGTTGGTCCAGGTCAAATTGTTGGGGATCAAAGTATTCGAGTTGATACCGCGGTACTAACAGCAGACAATGGTGTAATAACAGTTGACATAGTTAACGGATAAATAGCATAAAGCTATAGGAGATAGAGATGGTCAAGCAAATTATCGGCGTCGGCGCAAGCGCCAATGACGGAACAGGTGATATTTTAAGGACCGCGTTCCAAAAAACTAATAGCAACTTTACTGAGTTATATGATGGACTGGATGAAATTGTTGTTCCAACATCATTAACTGGGTTGGGTATTACTGACGGAACAAACGGTCAAGTATTAACAACAAACGGCGGTGCAAATTTCACGTTCCAAACATTGGGACTTTTGAGTTTAGGTATTACCGACGGATCAAATAATCAAGTACTTTCCACGGATGGTAACGGAACATTTACATTCGTTAACCAAACAGGCGGCGGTTCAACCTTTACTGCCAATGATGCAATTACTGCGGTCGTTGGTGCTGATTTGGATATGGGCGGGAAAAAAGTATTGTTTGGTAACGTCTATGATGCAATAGGTGATTTACCTGCAGCTAGTAGTTATCACGGTATGTTTGCTCACGTACACGGAACGGGCGCAGCATACTATGCTCATGCCGGTGCGTGGGTTGAACTCGCAAATGCTGAAGATCTTGGTGGTGGTGGCGGTAGTTCACTACAAACAAGAACAACAAAAGCTGCGACGGCATCATCACTTGCAGATGAAGCAACAACAAATTTAACTATTAGTGGATTTAAAGGCTATGCATTATATTCAATTGAAACATCTCACGCGGCATGGGTTAGATTATATATCGACACGACTGCACGTTCATCAGATTCAACTAGAACTATCAATACCGATCCTACACCAGATGCTGGGGTTATTGCCGAGGTAATTACAACCGCGGGACAGAAAGTAGATTTTGGTCCTGCAGTTATTGGTTATTGTTCAACAGGTACAGATATCTATGCCACGGTTACAAATAAATCAGGTGGTACTCAAAATGTCGCAGTTACATTAACTGTTCTTCAATTGGAGAGTTAAGAATATGAAAGAGTGGATTATCACACTTCATAATAAAAATGATCTTGAAAGTTTCTATGAAGATATGGAAACACCCGGAGGTCAACTTTATATTCCCGGGCGAGCTGTCCAATGTTCTGATAAACGACCAATTAGTCGGAACACTCATTATATGCTTGAAGATGATGAAGTTGATTTGATCCGACAAGATCCAAGAGTTTGGGATCTCGACTTAAAAGAATTGATTGACTTTACAACAAAACCAGCATATAAAATTACTAATGGTGATTTTGCCAAGGACTTTAATCTTGATAGTGGTGACACTAACTGGGGTTTGCTACGGCACGTTGAAGAATTGAATAGAAGCAATTGGGGTGATCCTGGGACAAGCCTTGTAGTTGATAATGTAGAAATTACTTCCTCAGGTAAAAATGTTGATGTTGTAATTGTAGACGGTCATATTGATCCAGCCCACCCAGAGTTTGCAGTAAATCCAGACGGTACTGGCGGTAGTAGAGTTGTTCAAGAAAACTGGTTTTCACACGGCGGTTCAGGAACTTATGTATACGATCGTTCAGGTTCTTATACAAATGCCGCGGATAGAAATGATAATAACCATGGATGTCATTGTGGTGGAACCGTTGCAGGTAATACTCAAGGTTGGGCACGAGATGCTAATGTTTATAATATTAGCCCATATGGTACAAACCCAAACGGCGGCGTAAATATTTGGGATTATATGAGAGAATGGCATAATACAAAACCAATCAATCCCATAACAGGTAGAAAAAATCCAACAATATCAAATCACAGTTATGGATCATCAATTGAAGTTGGTTATTCAGGAGATTATAATACAGGTTTAGTAACTCGTGTTAATTTCCGTGGTGTTGATTTTAATCCTGGGCGTGATTTAACTGCTGCGGAATTGCAGGCCCGTGGATTTTATGCTTCATCGCAGTCAGGTTTTTCTATACCAAACTATTTCACATCAAGGTTTGCTGATATACAAGACGCAATTGATGATGGAATTATAGTTGTTTGTTCGGCAGGTAATGATGCATGGAAAACAGTTAAATCTACAGATCAAGATTATAATAACTCATATTATATGACTTACAATGGCTCTAATTATTTTTGGTATCTACACCGAGGCACAGGATCAGGTGCAGGATTTGCTAATGCAATTAACGTAGGCGCAATGTCAAATAACGTAGCTGAAGATAAAGCAATCTTTTCAAACTGTGGAAGCCAGGTTGATATCTTTGCTGCTGGTGAAGCTATTCAATCATCATTGCATAGTGGTTATGGTGCTGATGCCAGAAACAGTACTTATAGGCTTGGTAAATATCAAGGGACAAGTATGTCGGGACCACAAGTTGCAGGTGTTTTAGCTATACTTGCTCAACAAGATCCTAATATGACACAAACAGAAGCACAAGCTTGGTTAGACACAGTTTCAACATACGATGAGATGTTTGATACTGAGGCAGATGATCCAATGGATACCGATAGCCTTCAAGGTGCACCTAATAAAATTTTACGTTGGATTAATCAAAGACCTACAGCTGGTAAATCATTCCCGGTGGTAAATTTCAAACCAAGACCGACGGCCTCCATTGTTTGGCCGCGTGGTCGAGTTAGGAAAAGAGGATAAGCCAATTGTATATAAATAAGAAAAAGTGGAAGTGAACAAATGTCAGAAGTACTTACATCAAATTTAAATACCGATACACTGAGGTTGTTTAAAGACGACATTCAGGCAAATGATTTTTATATTTTTGTTTCCTCAGTTACAACTGGGCTTAATAGGCTGTCCGCGGTCGACTCACAATATAATAAAAACTTATTTCTTGAAAAAACACTATTCGGTAAAGAAATTTCTAACGATGACGTAAAATATTTAATTAAATATTATCCTTGGCAAAAAGGTCAAGTTTATATTCAATATGATGACCGTGTTAACCTTGATGGTGAAAAGTTTTATGCCGTTGTTGGTCCGACAAGTAATGATACAGGTGATTATAGAATTTATAAATGCCTATATAATAACGAACTTGCTGAAGTTGATACCCCTCCAAACTATTCAGCAGCTACACCAAATCAAATTTATGAAACTGCTGACGGTTATGTATGGAAATTTATGTATGCACTAACACAATCAGAGTTTGAAGCATATAATGCGGTCGGTTATATTCCTATTATGGGTGACTTTGATGTTGACCCAACTGCAAATGCGTCATATGTTGATACAGGATCAAAGGTCGACCAAATCTTTGTTGAAAATATTGTAGGCAATTACGGCTATCCATATGAAAATGGTGTTATTGCTGAAGATGGTGTTTTATCAGCGGGTGAACTTATTATAACAGGTTCAACATTGCAGGAAATCGCAGATTATTATGCGGGTATGGCAATTTACGTTACTAACATTAACGGCCAAAGCTTTTTATATGATATTGGATCTTATTCATATAATGCTTCAACACAAAAAGCAACAGTTTTTGTTGTAGGTGATCCAAAATTTGACGGTGTTGTTGATTCAGCAAGTTTTCAAATATTCCCAAAGATTGAAATCAATGGTGATGGAACAGGTGCAGCAGCAATCCCAACAATCGTAAATAACTCAATTACCAAAATTAATATTATTGAAGCAGGTACAGGATATAATAGTATATCAGCAAGAGTTGTTGATCCATTATATGACTTTGAACCTGAGGATGCTTTATCTATTGATGTTCGTGCGGAACTAAGACCTATCTTGTCACCAACAAATGGGCACGCAACAAACTTTCTTAACGAACTACATTCCCGCCACGTATTACTTTACGGTTATATCACAGAAACAGATAATGCCCAAATCGGTGCAACAAATAGTTATTCATATATTGGTGTTGTTAAAAACCCTGAGTGGGCAAACACTGATCCGTCATATACTGCACCGTCGGTATTTGATAACAGGATTTCTATTATATCTGACCAATGGGCTGCCGCTGTTGTTAATGATACACTAACGCAAGTTAATAACAGCCAAGAAACCGTATTCGTTGGTAAAGTCCATGAAGTTAATAGTACTGCCAACACAATTTACATTTCAGAGTATATGGGTTCATATCAAAACCAGCCAGGAACATCGGTATCATTAGACACATCATTACCTTTGTTCACTTCGTCCGGTCAGACAATTAATATAAATACTCCGACAGCCGATAATGTAATAACGTCCGATTATGTTCAAAGATCAGGTGAAGTATACTTTATGGAAGATATCATTCCATTAAATAGATCCGCCGCTTCAAGAGAAGAATATAAACTGGTCTTGCAATTCTAAGAGAGATAAACATATGCCAATTAATACAAATTTAAACATTTCTCCATACTTCGATGACTTCGACCAGGAGAATCAATTCTATAGAGTTTTGTTTAAACCCGCATATGCGGTTCAAGCAAGAGAGCTAATACAGCTTCAAACAATCTTGCAAAATCAGATTGAACAATTTGGCGATAACATTTATAAAGAAGGTTCAATCATTAAAGGTTGTAACTTTACACAATTGGATGCATTGGAATTTGTTAAGCTTGTTGAGAAACCGGGTTTTACTCCAACAAATTTTATTAGCGGAACAGTAGAAGAAACAATCTCAGGTGTTAAAACACTTGTTGATGTTGTATATACGGTAACAGGTGGTACTACAAACCTGAGCGCTGAAATTGTTTCGGCACAAATTGGTTATACAACTCGCCCGCCAGATCTAAATACTTTCTTTGTTAATTACTTAAACACAACGGAAGATTTGGCTAACTCCGATAATACTATCAAGCAATTCAATGCCGGTGAAACACTTACCATTTACCGTTCAAAAACTGTTGGCGGTGCACCTCACCCAACTGATCCTGGCCCGACACTTGTTGATACAATCAGTGTGGCTAGCGCAGGATTTACCCCAGTTGGTAAATCGTTTGGTTTGAAAGCATCACCTGGTATTATTTTCCAAAAAGGTCATTTCTTGTTTACAACTCAACAAACATTAGTTGTTGAAAAATATTCAAGATTTCCTAATAATGTTAATGTTGGTTTTAAAGTTGATGAAGAACTTATTTCATTCTTGCAAGATCCTACGCTATATGATAATGCAAACGGATCAAGAAATGAAAACGCACCTGGCGCTGATAGATTAAAACTTGTACCTGATTTGGTTGCACTCGCAACTACTACTGCGGATATTGACTCTGACTTTTTCACACTGATCCGTTATGAAACAGGTAACGCAATTGAGCTTAGAGATGTAACTCAGTTCAATGTATTAGGCGAAGAAATGGCTCGCCGCACATATGAAGAGTCAGGTAACTATGTTGCTGAAAAATTCATCGTAAAACCTGACCGTCGATATGACGCTACTGCGAACAACAACATTCTTAAGGCTTTGGTTAGCCCAGGTGTTGCATACATCAAAGGATTTAGAGTTGAAAATGCCGGTGAAAGAGAATTCACAATTCCTCCAATCACTACGACAACAATTCAACAAAACGAACCGGTTGGAATGAATTATGGTAACTATGTTAATGTTACTTCTATCACCGGTGTTCTTGATATTGACTTTACCACAAGCAACCTTCAAGACGGAACAGGTCTAACAATCGGTGAATGTTTTGTTCGTAACTTAACACCTGACCGCGCATATATCTTCGGTGTAAGAATTACAAATGCCGCAAAAACATTTGCCGACGTTGAAAGAATTTCGAGCGGAACAGGATATATCGGAATTGCCGCAGGTTCAACAATTAAAGGTCAAAAACAAGCACCGATGATTTTTGATACAGGCACATTCAGTTTGAAAGAAATAACTGATATGTCAATTCCTCGCCGTGTTAAAGAATCAAGTGTTACACCAACAGGAACAACAATTACTATTCCTGCAGGTCCTAGTGATGACTTTAACTGTAATAATGATGACGTTGTAGTTGTTGATAGCACAAATACTCGTATTCTTGTTGGCGGTACAACCACAACAGTTAATGACAGCAATCTCGTAATTGCCTTGAATACTACACCAACTGGTGACTGTACTGTTTATTTTAATAAAAGAATTCAATTGGCAGGAAATCACTCAAAGCTTTCAGTTGAACCGTATATTAAAGTTACTTATTCTACATCAACTTCAAAATACACATTAGGTTTTCCTGACGTATATGAAATTGTTTCTATTGCCGACTCAACAAACGGTGATGATTACACAAACAGTTTCCGTCTGAAAACAAATCAAAAAGATAGTTATTATGATATATCTTATATGGAATATATTCCTGGCCGTCCAAAACCGCCAACAGGTGACATTGTAATCAAATTAAAAGTATTCCAACTAAATAACGCATCAGGTGAATATTACTTTACCGTTAATAGCTATGGTGGAATTGATGATACAACTCCTGACGCTGGTTTACCATCCACATCATATAGATCAAATAAAATTCCAGTATACCGCGCAAATAACGGAAGAGTATATAATCTAAGAGAATGTTTTGACTTTAGACCTTATGTTGATAAGAACCCAAATGCTCTATATACTCAGACTTTACCAGGCGGTGCACCGACTATCTCTGGCATAGTGGATGACACCTCTGTAACCTTCACTGGATCCACATTCATTACTCCATCTAATGACAATTCAATCACCTGCGATATTGAGCACTACATGGCACGTATAGACGTTATAGCCGTGGACTCATTTGGGCGATTTGATTACATTACAGGTACTGAAGAAGAAAGCCCTGTACCACCTAGAATTGCTCCTGACCAATTACAAATTTCAAAAGTTGTTGTACCAGGATTGCCTGCACTAACACCAAAAGAAGCTGCTCGTGAAGGTAAAAAACAATATGCAATCAAGATGTCTTCAAAGACAGTTGAAAATTATACTATGCGAGATATTAAAGGTATCGAGAAAAGATTGGAGGCAATGGAATATTATATTCAGTTGAACCAATTGGAAACCGAAACAACAAACTTGCTAATTACTGATGAAAATGGATTGACAAGGTTTAAGAATGGTTATATAGTAGATCCATTGAACAACCTAGATCTTGCAAACGTACAAGACAATGAATTTAACGCATCTGTTCCTTTTGATAAAAAGCAACTACAACCTGCGGTAAGAACATTCCCATTAGATCTACGTTTGAAATCTACATCAAGTGCATCGGTATTCCCAAATACTGATGAACCTGAGGCGGCCACACTTAGCCGTGATAGTCATATTTCAGTCATTAATCAACCATACGCATCAGGATTTAGAAATGCTGTAAGTAACTTCTACAAGTATGTTGGTTTAGGTGACTTGTTCCCTGCCTTTGACTCGGTGCAAGATACAGTTGCTGACCCAGTTTCAATTGATATTAATCTCGTAAGTCCGTTTGCAGATTTCCTTGAAAACGTACAACAATTTATTCCATTGACAGGATCAATTGATACAGGTAGAATTTTACGCGAATTTGGCGGCGACAACAATTGGTTCCCAACACAAGTTGCAGAAGTTCGTACTTGGGAATTGTCAGCAACAGAATCAGTTGTTCAATCAGACGTTGGTGAATTTGCATCAAATGTTGAGTTCAATCCGTTTATGCGGTCAAGAGATGTCAATGTTTATATGGCAGGTCTTCGTCCCAATACTCGTCATTATTTCTTCTTTGATGCGGTTGATGTAAACGCTCACGTACACCCAGGCACAGCAAATAATAGTGCAAGAGCGGTTAATCGTTATGGTGCAAAAGGTGATCCTGTTGTATCCGACGCAAGCGGTGTTATCAGAGCGGTGTTTACTATTCCTGCTGAAACATTCTATTGCGGTGATAGAAACCTTGAAGTTTGTGACGTTGATACCTATTCGGAAATTGGATCTGGTGCAACATCTATCGGAACACTATCATACCACGCATGGAATATTAATGTTGAGAAAACAACATTGACACAATCAACTCGTGTTCCTGCAACCGTTGGTACCGCGGCAATGACTGAACGTAACTTGGCAAGACGCCCAAGGCCGCGCCCTCAACCTAACGATGATGATGATCCAAGGCCAACACCTCCAGGTATCCGTGGTGTTGATTGGGATCCATTGGCACAAACATTCTTTATTAAAGGTGGTATGGGACGAGGTTCTGGTACAATTTTTGCATCTAAAATTGATTTGTATTTCAAAAAGAAATCAGCAACTCAAGGTGTTACCGTAATGCTTCGTGAAGTTATAAACGGATATCCCGCCACATCAATTATTCCTTTCTCAAAAATACACCTAGATCCCGCGGATGTAAATATTTCCGACGACTCAAGTGTAGCAACAACAATTGATTTTACCGCACCTGTAAGACTTGATGTTGAAAAAGAATATGCAGTTGTTATCATGCCTGACGGCTGTGATCCAAACTACTTATTGTTTACATCAAAAGTTGGTGGAACTGATTTAACACCTGGTGCCACAAACGGCCAAGCAATTGTTCAAGACTGGGGTGATGGTGTTCTATTTACTTCTACAAATAATAAAGCATGGCAATCTTATCAAGATGAAGATTTGAAATTCACATTGTATCGTCATAACTTTAGTGCTGCAACAGGTTCCATTACATTAACACAAGATGCAAATGAATTCTTTACCTTAACAACATGGAATGGCGCATTTAAACAAGGTGAAAGAGTTTACCGTGAAATGACTATCAGCGGTTCAACAGGAACACAAATTAATATTCCTGTCGGAAGTAATATCTTGACTGGTACTACATTAACTGATACTTATAATAATGGTGACTTTATACTTGTTACAGATACAGGTGGTGGCAACATTGATATTTTTGAAGTTGTAAGTGTAGATTCTGATACTCAAATCACACTGAATAAACCTTCAACAATCATTCGGACAAACCACTTCCATAAACCGGTTGTAACTGGTATTGTTTCATACTATAACCCATTTGAGCCAAACTTGTTATATTTGAGATCTTCAAATGCTTCAGGTGTAAGGATCTTTGGAACAGGTGCAACAATCCTAGGATTGGACTCAGGTGTAGAAGCAACGATCTCAACTGTTGATAACGTGACTGTCAGTTATGTTCAACCGATGATTTATCGTAGCAATGATACTGAAACCACAACATCAATCTCAGGAAGTTTTGTTGACGCAACAAATACTTTGAATAACTATACGTTGCCAATGCGGTTCGGTGCATCAAATCACTTTACGAATAAAGGTAATATCATTTACAGTAAGTCAAATGATACCTCAAATTCTCGTCCGTTTGATATGACTATCAGCATGACTAATAACAACAATACCACATCGTCACCGTTTATTGACCTTGATGGATCATCGGTTATTGCTTATCAGTATAAGATTACAAACACTGAAGATACTGCTAAATATGTATCAAAAACAATTGAACTTAAAGAAGATCTTGATGCCGAAGATATGGAAGTGTTTGTAACTGGATATCGACCTTCAGGATCAGAAATTAAACTTTATATTAAACCACAAAACCAATATGATCCTGCATCATTTGAAAATGCTGATTGGATTGAGATGGAATTGTTTGAAGGTATTGGTTCTTTCTCATCATCGGCAAATCTGAATGATTTCCGTGAGTTTAAATACCGAGTACCTGCAACAGCGAAAAACGGTTCAGGTGTTCTTGAATACACAAATACCGCAGGAACATTTACAGGTTATAGAAAGTTTGCTATCAAAATTGAATTGAGATCACCAAACCAATATTCCGTTCCATTCGTAAAAGATTATAGAGGGATTGCTTTAACATAATGTATACTCGTGATAAAAATAGTAATGCCGTTCTAAATAATGACGCCGCTGCTCTTAATAAATATAAACAGGAAAGAGCATTACACCGCAATGTTACTGCGTTAGCTGAAGAGATCTCTGATATAAAAATTTGTATCACACGTATCTGCGAACGATTAGATTTAATAGAGAAGAATTAAAATGGCCAAGTCGAATATTCAAAATATTACAACTGCACAATCATTTCAAAACTGGTTTGATAAAACAAATGAAATGGTTGATCTCTTTAGAACTTCTGCGGTTACCGCGTCTGTTGCTGGGGATATTACAACAGGGGATGTTAATCTTGTTGGTGATATAACAACTACAAACCTTCTTGCTGATACACAAATTAAAACAGACTCAATTGTTGCTTATACAGGTGGTGCCACTGTTGTATTAGGTTCACCGTTACAGATTACAAGTTCTGCATCAGAAATTGCCGCGACATTCCAATACGGAGCAAGCGGTGCATTAACTCGATATACAAACGGTACGTCCTCGTGGGATATTGGTATTGAGGATAACACAAATCTTAACTTTATTATTAATACAGGCGTAGGCGCTACTCGTTTTGAATTATCAACGGCAGGTACACTGAAAGTACCAAACCTTGAAACCATTGAGTCCATTACAACAACAGAAGATGTAACTGTTGGCCGTGACCTCACAGTTACAGGTAACACAGCATTTGGCGGAACATTATCAGCGGATGACCTTACATTAACTGGTGATCTAACTGTTGTTGATGTATATGCCCAGGATGTATTTGCAACAGGCGAAGTTACAACAGCTTATGCTGCATCCGATAGAAAACTAAAAGAAAATATAAACGTAATTGATAACGCTCTCGATAAAGTATCACAAGTTAACGGATATACGTTTAACTATATTGGCAAAGAAGAAATTGCCACAGGTGTTATAGCACAAGAAATTGAAAAAGTACTTCCTGGAGTAGTATACGAAACACACTCTGAAGAAAATGGAAATTTCAAAGCAGTACGTTATGGAAACATTGTTGGCCTTCTTATTGAAGCAATTAAAGAGCTCAAAGATGAAGTGGATAATTTGAAAAATGGCTCTACAGACTAGCGGCCCAATATCATTAGACGATATTAAAGTTGAATTTGAAGATCAGCAGGCTCCCTCTCCACCTTTTATGACAAGAAACGGCTCAAGCCTTACGTATTTGGAAGGTGGTTCAGGAACTATTGATGATCCATTTTATGGTACGTCTAATAACTGGCGCCAAAACAGCACTACTGCGTATCAAAGATTTGTTGTATCTGCAACAGGTACTTTATATTATAGTTCTAACGTTAGTTCAGAGACCAATTACGACTTTCATAGACTTTACAAAAATGGGCAACCGCTATGGCAACAATCTGGTATTAACTCCATCAGTGGCTCCACTTCCATTGAAGATGGAGATACCGTAGAATGGCGATACTCAAAAGACGGATCAGTACATACTAATGACGACCGAGCGTATTTAACTTCATTATATGTTGTACCTGACGTGGTGCAATTACCAGATAGTTGGTCAATTAACGATTATTATAGAGGCGGTGGGCGTGTTCCTGATTTCTCAGTTAATAATAATGTGCCAACAAGCGGAACAATTTCTATAGGCGATTTTTACGGTGCTGTTAATGGTATCGCAGTTATAATCACAATTATCGGTGCAGGTGGGGCTGGCGGTGGTGGCCGTTATGAGCCAAATACCGCAGCAATTGCTAACAACGGCGGTGCAGGTGGCGGTTCAAGTTATGGCGGTGATGCCGGCATTCCTAATGTAAATGTAAACGGCGGTGCCGGTGGTAATAGTGCAGGTTCATCAAACTATGTTGGAAATGCCGGCGGGAATACAAACTTTGGCAGTGGCGGCGGAGCAGCAAACGAACAGCAAAACGGTGCGAATGCGACAGGATTTGGTGCAGGCGGCGCTGGCGGTGGTGGTGACGTAGACTCAGGTAAAAATGATTCTGAAGGTAAAGGTGGTAATGGCGGTAGTGCCGGGCAGATAAATGTTTTTGATGGCGCGGGCGGTGTCGGTGAAACAGTAACATATACTATTGGCACTGCATCAAGTACAAGAGGACAAGCAAATACACTCGGCGGTTATGGTAAAAGTGGTGTTATTCAATTTGAATATAATGGTTTAACTCTTATCTATTCAACAACAGGAACACACGTTATTGGTTCGGTTACAGGCGGGACTAATTTGGTGCAAGAATGTGATGCTCAATACTATAATGCTACTTCTGGTACTTGGCCTGATATTTCAGGTAATGGTAGAGACTTACAGGCGGATGAATTTCCTGGTCCTTATTCCACTAACGCAAGTTTAGGTTGGCACGACAGCAGCTCCTCAGCCCCAAACTTCTTTATGTATCAAAACCTATTTACTGGCCCGGCATCAGATAGCTTTGGGATCACCAATACATCAGGTTATACAATTGAATTGGTATGTAGAACTGAAATTTATACACAAAATGCTGCGTTTAAATTTCACGGAGGTGTCTATCTTTCTAGAGGAATATTCTCTCACCCAACATGGACAAACGGGAATTGGTATTTTGACCAAGGTGGTTGTTGTGCAGGAAGCCAAAGACTTAATGTTGCAAATAACCAAACCGCATATCAACATATTATATTGCGTTCTACTCCAGCACGTAGACATATTATTAGAAACGGTACCATTATCGCAACAAATACTGCGGCAGCTGCAAACATTTCATTGAACTCAACTCCAATGAACGTAGGTGGGTCAAGTAATGAATATGGTGGAATTAATAGTTCTTGGTATGCACGTCTTGGATATTGGGCAGTACATAATACAGGATTAACTGATACACAAATTACCGAGCGGTGGAACAACGCCCGCGGAAGATGGGGATTATAATATGATATTAAGACAATTGATTACTGATGTATGTAAGGACACTACAACTATTGTAAGCGACAGCGTTATAGAAGATGTGTATCTTATGACTATGCGTAAACGTAATACTGAGGACGATAACGCAACAAAAGAATTTGCACTTATTTTCACAGAAGAAAACAGATCTGAAAGAGCGTTACAATATCTTCAAGATAACAACGTAAATGTAAATGACGAATTGAGAAACTTTATTACTAGTCTTGGTGTTGCCCATGGTGGTAAACTTGCAATCGGTTCAGCATCATTTATTGATAGACAAACTATTAACTTTGGTGCTACATTTAGATCAGACGGTGATGTACCTTTTAAAGATAGGTTTCCATACTCTGAATATGCTAATATCAATGATATCTGTATTCGTGGTGGCTTTAAATTCATATATAATCTAAATACAGAAAAATTTGAAACCTTTAAAATATATTTTCAAGCACCAGGAACAACAGATAGCAATGGCAAAACTTTTAATGTTGAAGATGATGAAAGTCTTACATTAGTTGATACGCAAATTTGCACTCACACGAACGTGGATGAGAATACTGATCTCGATAACATCAGTGATTTTTATTCAAGGTTCACAACAGAACTAAATTATGCACACGAATTGAATGAAATTAGAAACGGAAGAGAACATTACCTAAACTTTAAATTGACTGAGCGTGATAACAGAGCACAAGGCGGTATAGGTTTCTTGCTATTTAGCAGACCACTACCAAACCAATCTTTATTTCCTGATTTATAATAATATCCTTTTACAATAAATAGTCGGTAAGATACCTTTATAAATAAAATAAAAAGAAGCAGGATAACCGTATGTCAAAGATTACAGAACTAGGTCCTATAACCGGTGCAAATACACGTACCGAAGACCTCTTTGTTATAGTTAACCTTATCCAAGGTGATGACGGTACAAAGAACCTAACTAGAGCTGAATTAGTTCAAGCTATACAATATGAAATCTTTGATAGAATTACAATCACTGGAGGTACAATCTCCGGTGTTACAATGTCTGACTCAGTTATTAATACTACACAAATTAATGACTCGACAATAAACCGCGGAACAATGCAACAGACCGTGATATCTAATGTCACCATTCTGACTGCAACCGCAAATAATATCTCGATGAACTCGTCAACTATTCTGAACTCCGATTTCAGTGATGGTACAGGTAACAACGACGTATTTACCTATTCAACAATTGATAATTCAACATTCAATGATGGTACAGGTAACAATATGGTCTTTACGAATTCTCGTATTGACAATTCCGAATATAATAATGTTACTATTGACCAAGGTACTGCAAACGGCCTGATCCTTACAAATATTAGTATTGACGAACTTATTCTCGAAGATGCTACGATTTCTAATTCATCAATTGTTACGACTACTTTCTCTGAAGGTACAATCTCTAACAGTTCTATCTTCAATGTTGATCTTGATGATGTTGATATTACAAACTCAAGATTTTCAAACGGTCAAATTTGGGATACAGCAATTGCTAACTCAACCATCCTGAATACTGATTTCAGTGATGGCACCGGTAATAATAACGTATTTACTAGTACTATTCTACAAGGTCGGATCATAGATTCAACCGCAAACAATGTTGCGATGACTTCATCCTCCATCACAGGCGGGTTTATTAATTCAGTAAATATTACTGACTCTGATTTCAGTGACGGAACAGGCGCCAATAATATATTTACCGATACAACAATTCAAGATGGTACTCTTGATAATAACGTAATTACTAATTCATCGTTCCAAGGTATTATGGATAATGTGACAGCGTCAAATATGACCATCACAAGTTCCAAAACAAAAGGAATGGCAATCTCTGATAAATCATCATTTGTTGATGGTTCTATTCAGGACTCAGAAGTTTCAAATACAACAATTGATAGCTCAACACTTGTTGACTTTGACATGGAACTACACAATGTGTGGCAGCCAAACATGGATGAAGATAACTACTTCGCCATTAAAAATGTTAAAACAAATGAAACACAACAGATCAGCTATCGCCAATTCTTTGAGGAAATTTCTAAGTCAACAGAAAAAGCACTTAAGGTACACGTTGCCATTGATGGTGATGATAGAAACCCAGGTACAATTCTTAAACCTGTTCAAACACTAAAACGCGGTGCAGAACTTGCAGTTGAAAAAGCAGGTGGTGTTTATAACAGAAACGCGTTAAATGATGCGGTTCATATTTCGGTCGGACCAGGTACTTATTATGTAGATGACCCAATTGAATTGCCTGACGATTGTTCTATGACTTCAACAGCAGGTCAGTACGCAACAGTTATTCAGAAGAAACCAGGATTTGAAAGAACTAACGGTGTTCTTGTTGGATCAGGTTGTTATGTTCAAGGTTTCGCATATATGAACTTTGAAGTTGATAACTTTGATTATCCTGAAGGCGGATTTGCGGTTGCATATCGCCCAGGTGCAAAACTAAGACGTTCGCCATATATTCGAGATAGTTCTCAGCTATCAAACTTTAACCGTTTGGATGTTGAACCACCTCTTAATCCGTTTAACTCTAAAGGTACAATTGCTGACCTTGGCCAAGAATTCTTTATGGAAGCAGGTCACTCAATTCAATCGTTGTTTGCCGAAGGTGATAGTATTACCTTCTCATCAGGTGCATCTGGGTATGTATCTTGGGCAACAAGTGTTACATCTGACTCAGCAATCTATGTAAGAAACCTTGTTGGTGATGTCCAACCAGGTGATATGCTATATTCTGAAAGTGGCGGTACAGGTCAAGTTGCATCACTTGGTATTGATGATTTCCCAAACAGACTTGTTGGTCGCGGTGGTGGGTGTATGCTCGCGGACCGTCGTGTACTTGATCCTGACTCATTATTTACATACGTTCTTTGTTTTGGTTTCACACCACGTACTCAAAACGGTATGGGTTATGTTGCAAGAGACGGTGCTGGTGTTAACGGTATTGGTTCGTTGTCAATCTTTGTTCGTACAGCATTCTATGCGCTGAACGGCGGTCAAATGACCCTCAACAACTCAGGTACTCAGTTTGGTGACATTTCGATGAGAGCTAAAGGTTCAACTCAAGTGTTTACACCATCTCAAATGGATGACACATTACTATTCTCTAACACTGTATTTGCCGATACCCTTATGGATAATAAGCAAGACATTATTGAAGACATGGTTGGTTATTTGACAACACCAATATCACAAGGTGGTTTGGGTTATCAAGGTTATGACGCTGAAAAATGTAAACGAGACACAGGAATTATCATTGATAGTGTTGGATATGACATTGCACTCAATACAAACTATTGGGGTCGATTAAACGGCATTGCTTATTCAAGCCCAATTTCATATGTTGTTAAAAATGAGCAGTTGACTGAAACTCTCGGTGCCAACGAACATTTGAAATCAGAAATTAACAGATTGTTTAGTAATTCAGAAGCAGCAGTTAATACTCGTGCCAATGTTTCACTTGATGAGACATTAAACATTCTTGAGAATGGCGAGTCATATGCATCTGACCTATTCTTTACAGATACAGGTAATGTTGCAAGAACAGCTGCTCGTGAAATCATCCAAGACAACCGTGAACTTATTATTGATGGAATGGTTGAATGGATTGATAATAACGATGAATTCTTCTCATACGATAGTGCTAAATGTCGCCGCGATATTCAAGAATATATTCTACCTGCTGTTAAGTGGGACTCATTGCTTGATACAAACTACAACTCAGTAGTTGCAGGACAGGCATATTATTCTAAACAAGGTCAAACAGTTGTTGAAAATCAACGTGAAGAAACTGTTGGATCATTTGAAAGATTACGCAAAATTACCGATGATCTTGTCGAAGCAAACTCTGCAATCATGGCAGAAAGATCATACGATAGAATGAGCACAATTATTGATATTCTTGATAATACAAGAACTGAAAAATTCAACCCAACAAAAGCAACATACGAACCTGATACAGGAAGAATGGTTATCACAATCGGTGCCCATACTTTGCAAAAAGGTCAGTTCGTAACAATTGCTGATGAAGCATTTACATTCACTTGTGATAGTGATGGTAACAAGTTAGAAATCTCTCACCCACGTAAGAGTGATACATTTAACTACCGCCGTGCTATACCAATTGATGAAGTTTCAGCAAAGACTATTACAATCAATGCAGGCACAACAGGTGCTAACTTTGCTCATACATTCGTATCGGCAAAACCATCATCTGTATCCGTATTAGGTGAAGCATTAACATTCTCTGATGATGCTGGTATCCCTGCTGATAAACGTAATGCTCGTAAGCAATTGCAAGCAAACAAAGAATTCATCCAGGATTACATGGAAGGATGGGCAGAAAATCAATGGTATTTCTATGACAGCAAAAAGTGTGAAAGAGATACTAAAGAATATATCATGCCCGCCGTTCAAAGAGATTTGTTGTTAGGTACAAACTTTAACGCATATCAAACAGGTATTGCTTACCGTTCTAAATCAGGCGAAGTAAGTGTTACAAAACAACTTGAGCAAACTGTTGCTTCAATCAACCATATGAAATCTGAAACTGCAAACACAGTAACAGGTAACACACTTGCAGTTGATAGAGTTAACACATCGTTTGACCAAATGGTTGCACTGTTGAATAATAATGGTAAAAAATACACACCAACTAATGCAGCGTATAATCCTGTAACCGGTGTAGTTGAAATTACAATCGGTGCTCACGATTTTGTCGTAGGTGATAAAATCCGCATTGAAAAGAACAGCATGGTATTTACCTGTGCTCTTGATGGGAACACTTCACAGCATGCGTATCCATCAACAACATTTGAAACATGGACACCATCAACCGCAACATACGTTCCATCAACTGGTGAGTTCACGGTTACAATTTCTGCTAACCAATTGAAAGCAGGCGATACTGTAACATTCAAACCAGGTGCCGTAACATTTACTTGTGAGCTTGATGATAACGTAACCGAGCATGCCGCGCCTGAGTCACATCACCCATTCTTTAATAAGCCTGTAACAATTGATGAAGTTGACGGTTTTGTTTTAAAAATGAATGTCGGTGCAGTTGAAGATGGTGGCGGAGTACATACATTCGTATCAGCATTGGCCGATGGTCTGACAACAGAACGCCAGCATCCTGCATACGAAAACCCTGTTGAAATCAGTGCAAGAACCGCAACAACTATTACAGTTAATGTTGGTAAATCACAAGATACTTCTGCTCATACATTCGTATCAGCAACAACAAATGCTATTCGTGAAGATGGCATGTGGACAGGAAAATATACACCACAAGATGCAACATATGATCCTGTAAACGGTGAAATGGTTGTAACAATTGGTCAGCATGATTTGCCTGTAGGACAATGGATTTCAATTGCTCCTGAGTCAATCGTATTCAGTTGTGATGTTGGCGGTGTTGTAGGAACAGATCCTGCACCATTACCAGGTCACCCAGCATATAATCAGCCTGTAAGAATTACAGAAACAACTTCAACAACATTTACTGTTAATGTTGGTAATGCTAACGGGCATGCTAATACGCACACATTCGTATCGGCAACAAAAGATTGTATTGATGGGCACGCATTGTACTTTACTGACCCAGCAAAATTTGTTAAAGCTTACACACCAACCGACGCAACATATAATCCTAACACAGGTGACATGGTTGTAACAATCCCCGGACACGATATTGAAGTAGGCGATAATGTTCAAACAAAACCGTTGAGTTTCGCATTTAGTTGTGGATTTAATGGCGGTGGAACAGACTATCACCCACGTATCGGTGAGCCGATGTACGAACACCCACAAGAAGTAACCGCCGCGGATGCAACTACAATTACATTCAATGCAGGCTCAGCGGGTGGTTATACAGGTACTCATACATTCGTATCTGCTGAAGAAGGTTCAATTATTAAAGTAAGCTCATCTGAAAAAGGTAAGTATGCCGCAAGACAATTGCAGAAAAACAAAACCTTTATTCAAGAAGAAATTACTGCATGGTTGAATGATAATTACTTTATCTATGATAAAGAAAAATGTATGCGTGACACAGGATATATCCTTAACGCTGTAATGCGTGACGTTTTGACAGGTTCAAACAATAACGCAGTTTACACAGGTATGGGTTATCGCATTGGTACTGTAGGTGCTAACAATGTTGTTAATAACCAATTAACAGAAACTGTTGGTGCTATTACATGGCTCAAAGGTAAAATTAACACTGACGTATTAACTGATGCAACAGCAATTGCTCGCTCTAATGCAGCATTTGATGAAATCATTGATATTATGTCAAACGGTAATGCCGCCGCGGATGTAATCGACTTCGGTATTCAATCAATATCAGAAGATGCGTTTGCAGCACGCCATATCCTACAACTTAATAAATCATTCATCCAAAAAGAAGCAATTGCGTGGATCACAGCAAACCATCCTGGATTTGTTTATGACGCTGTTGCCTGTGAGCGTGACCTTGGTATCTTTGTTGATACTGTTTCTTGGGATGTCCAACACGGTTCAACTGCATCAACTGTAAATAATTCAAGACTGTATTTTGAAAATGCATTACCTGTTTTGGCAGATGATGAAATTGTACCAACATCAGAAGTATATGACCACATTGCTAAAATCGCAGGTCAAATTGTTCGCGGTGAAGACGTTGATAATCTTCAAGGAGTTGTTACACAAGTTAAAACTGATGAAGATACTTATACACCAACAACTGCAACTTATGATCCTGTTACCGGTATCATGGTAACAACAATTGGTACTCATAATTTTGTTGTCGGTGATAGAATTACAATTGATCCTGAATCAATCACATTCAGCTGTGGCTTCGGTGGCGGTGGAACAGACTCACATCCAAATGCTGCGGATCCTAACCTACGTAAACAATATATCATTACTGCTGCCGATGCAACTACAATTACTGTAAATGCCGGTGCAGCAAATGGTTATACTGGTGCTCACACATTCGTATCTGCTGATGCTGATTGTATCCGCCGAGCAAATGTTGCCGAGGCATATACAGCAACTAATGTTGCATATGCTCATATGACAGGTGTAATGGAAGTTACTCTTGGTGATAGACACAGATTTAGTGTTGGCGATTATGTTATCTTTGATGAGAACGCAATCACACTATCTTGCCCAACATCACCAACTGATGCAACACCAATTAATATCTCACAC
>ENA-OUOG01000304-OUOG01000304.1-marine-metagenome-genome-assembly--contig:-NODE-304-length-65874-cov-4.208201_pt1 | contig 65874 bp, 59 predicted proteins | sample MGYA00248635_ERZ508505 | MGnify/ENA primary metagenome ERZ508505 (study PRJEB26176, sample SAMN06267871) | marine metagenome | isolation source: Saanich Inlet, British Columbia, Canada | place: Pacific... | reverse complement strand
GGAATCTCCTTCAGGTAAGCAATAAGCCATAAGCTGTAAGCTTCAAGATTGCTTCCTCTCCCGATTGCATCGGGATCCTCGCAATGACGAAAATAAAAATAGAACGTCACTGCGAGCCTGCCTTATGGCTTAAAACTTGTGGCTTGTCGCTCCATTCAAAACATCCTATCCTATTGCGAGTTTACTCATCATGCGCTCCCTTTTCATCTACCTATATCCCCTACTGCTTATGCTAACTACCGACCCGATGACCATCGACTTTGGTAAAGACAAGAACGACTCCTGGTATTCTGTCAACGATGGTGTCATGGGCGGCTTATCCAAAGGGAAAACTAGCTACACCGCCAATAGCCTCAAATTTGAAGGCAGTGTCTCTTTTGAAAACAACGGTGGTTTTGCTTCTGTGCGTAGCGATTATGAGGTAATGGACCTGTCTTCTTATGAGACAGTAACCATACGCTACAAAAGTAAAGGACAATCCCTGGCCTTGAATTTCAACTATTACCAGCGCTGGTGGTATCCCAATTACAAAGCAAATTTGCCTGCTACTGACGGCGAATGGGAAACCCTTACGCTGTCATTGGCTGAGCTGAAGGAATACCGTGTAGGACGTCCGACAGGGAACATGATCGCTCCTCAGCAGCTCGAACGCATCATCCGCTTAGGCATCATGACAGCGGATAAGAAAGAAGGGGCTTTCGAAGCCGAGGTGGATTTTATCAAGTTTGAATGAGCGATGAGCGATGAGATGCGAGTTACGAGTTACGAGTTACGAGTTACGAGACTCGTGGCTATTAAATAAGATCTAAAAGGCCCAGATTCATTATATTCGAGGGTATGGACGCTTTTTGCACAAGATTATTGATCATCATTTGCTTTGGTCTAGCTCCCTTTACAGGTATTAGTCAGGAAGAATCCCATGAGCTCAACTTCATCAACCTCTTTAGTGCGGAAGACAAGGAAGAGATCGCTTGTTACCGGATTCCGGCACTGATCACCGCAGCTAACGGAGACCTGATTGCAGCCATAGACGAACGGGTTCCTTCCTGTGGAGACCTCAAACTGAGCAAGGACATCAATATTGTATTGAGAAGAAGCACGGATAATGGCAAAAGCTGGTTGCCCATTGAAAGGATCGTAGACTATCCTTGGGGTGAGTCTGCCTCCGACCCCTCTCTCCTTTTAGATGCGCAAACGGGTGAGCTCTTTATGTTCTTCAATTACATGAACCTTGAAACTGAAAAGGACATCTATTACCTGAAATATGTCTCCAGTCAGGATCATGGACGCACTTGGTCGGAGCCGGTAGATATTACCGATCAGATCAGCAAACCTGAATGGAAAACGGACTTCAAATTCATCACCTCAGGGCGAGGCATACAGACTGCATCCGGTGAGCTGGTGCACACCCTTGTGAACCTGGAAAACGGGCTTCATCTCTTCAAAAGCAGCGACCATGGCAAGAGCTGGTCATTGATCGACAGTCCGATCGTGCCGGCTGATGAGTCTAAGCTCGTTGAGTTAGATAATGGCCAATGGATGGTCAACAGCCGAGTGAATACTAAGGGGTATCGCTATGTGCATACTTCTGATGATAAGGGAAAAACCTGGAACAGCCGTCCTGAACCCCAATTGGTAGATCCTTCTTGTAATGCGAGTATTATCCGATACAGCAGCATCAGCCAAGGGGATGACCGCAATAGACTCTTATTCTCCAATGCCAATTCCGCAGAGAGCCGAGAGAACCTCACGGTAAAGATCAGCTATGATGAAGGCCAAACCTGGCCTGCGGGTAAAACCATCTATACCGGAGGGGCCGCCTACTCTTCCATGACCGTCTTAGCCGATGGTGATATTGGGCTCTTCTTTGAAAAAGACGACTACACCAAAAATGTCTTTGTCAGCTTCTCTTTAAGCTGGTTGGAGGATGGTGGGTAGTGATTCTTTTAATGCGAATACCTCTTATTCTCTCAATCTGAACGAACACCGAAATTCCTATTCTAAATCGAGTTAAAGAAAGAAGTGGCTTTCGAAGCGGAGGTGGATTTTGTGAGGTTTGGGTGAAAAAAAGAGCTAGCCATTACTCAACTTTGCAGCATCTTTCCAAAGATAATGAGGTAAGGGTTCGTGTAGTTTCCACTTGATATTCATGGGTTTGGATCCATAATATTCTTTCAGGTTTCCTTTCCCGACAAATACATATCCCATTGTGTTTTTAAATTGATCACGCTTTTTCTCCCTTATAAACATAAGAATCTTTCTATCATTTTCATTTTGATTAATGTATGCTTTGCCTTTTTCAGTTTCTGGACCTGCAGAATTCTGTGATTGCCAATGAAATAGTGTTTCATTGATAGCATAATCATCATACATTGTTGTTGGAGAAAAATCCTCTTCCGACTTGATCAGATTTATAAAGATAAGCTCTGTATTGAGTTTCTTATTTATTGCAGAACCTTCTCTATTAGGTGATTTTTTCTCAAATGTACTAAGTCCAAATGCAGCTAGAATTTGATCCCTAGTATAGCGAGCATGAACCTTTAATGGTTGCTGGTATGGCAGGTTTATGTCCATTTCTTTAAAGTCTATCTCGTCAATAAGTATCTCCAAGACTTCAATTATCTCATCAACAAGAACTTTATTTTTACCGATAGTTTGAATACTCGCCTGTAGTGAATCGAAGCCACTTGCATTTTGCCAAATGTCATAGTGAAGCATCAAAAGCATTTGTTTTTGTGATTCATTAAATTGGTTAAATGACAGTTTAAATTGCTTTTTCGCTAATGATAAAATGAATTCAAAATAGCTTGTTGAACTACATGAGAGCCACTTTTTTGAAATAGCATTGACAATTTGTTTTTCATTGGTATTGTCAAAATCATTAATTTTTCCTGCCTCATAGCAGAGTCTTTTCCATCCACCGCGACTATATATTGTTTGTAACGGAATATTATTGAACTCAATAAAATTTTTGAGATTGAATTCTAAAGTTGAATGATGTTGGAAATTTTTAATCTTTAAAAGAAGTCGTTTTTTATTTAGGGAAGTCGCTGCGGTAATATTCTCTAGAATGGTCTGTTTCGCTTTTTTCTCTAATATAATTGAACATCCGAGCGGTAAATGAGGAAAATTGTCTTCCACTTCTTTTTTAACCGTGGTTACGGTTTTTCCAACTAACGCTCTAAACTTATTTTCAAAATTGTACTCAGGCCTTGCATTACCAACAAAGTCTAAAACTGTTAGGCACTCTTTATTATCAGCAAGTCTTAAGCCACGGCCAAGTTGTTGTAAGAAAATAGTTAGACTTTCTGTAGGTCTTAAAAACAAAACGGTATCAATTTCTGGGATATCAACGCCTTCATTAAAAATATCAACCACAAACAAATAATTGATCTCTTTCTGAAGAAGTTGGTTCTTAATACTATCTCTGTTTTGAGTATTAGCACTAGTGAGGTAGTCTGCTTTAATTCCGGCCAACATAAACTTCTCAGCCATGAAACGTGCATGTTCGATGGTTACACAAAAACCTAGTGCACGCACATCGTGAAGATTCTTGGTATATTTTTCTAATGCATCAATTATTTCTCGAACCCTTCTGTCATTGGTGGTGTAAAGAGATGTTAATTCACTTGTCACATATCTTCCTCGTTCCCATGTAACTCTTGAAAGATCTATGCTATCGGTAATACCGAAATACTGAAAGGGACAAAGTAGCTTTCTATTTAATGCCTCAGGCAATCGAATTTCAGCAGCAATTTTATTGTGAAAATCCTCCTGGATATCACCTCCATCCATACGTTCTGGTGTTGCAGTTAACCCCAGTAACACTTTTGGCTTGAAATAATGAATAATGTCTCGATAACTATTCGCAGTTAAGTGTTGGCATTCATCAATCACTATAAAATCAAAATACTCTTGAGTTAGACTTATGTTATCAAGACGATTATTTAAGGTTTGAACTGATGCGAAAACGTGTTCATAGCTATCGGGGACGAACCCATCTACCCATAATTCTCCAAAGTTGTTGTCTTTTAAAATTCCTCTATATGCAGACAGAGATTGAATTAATATTTCTTTCCGATGAGCCAAGAATAGAAGCTTAGCTGAATTATGTTGGTTTTTAAATCTTTTGTAATCAAATGCTGAAACTAAAGTCTTTCCTGTGCCTGTTGCCGCTACAATTAAATTTCTATATCTATTGTGTACAGTTCGTTCTACCTCGAGCTTCTCAAGAATCTCTTGTTGAAAAGGAAAAGGCTTGACTTCGAAAAAGTTGGTATTTAGTTGTACTGTGTTTCTACTACTTCCTTGTTTAAGAGAATTTATCAATTTGTCTCTGTGAATAGTGTCATCAAAGAGCTCAAAATCTTCGCTTTGCCAATATGTATCAAAGGTTTTTTGAAACTTATCAATAATGTGACCTACTTCTTTTGTCGTGATTTTTAAGTTCCATTCTAGCCCATCCGTCAATGCTGTGCGAGAAAAATTAGAAGAACCAATATATCCAGTATGGAAGCCCGTATTTCTTTTGAATAGGTAAGCTTTGGCATGTAGCCTTTCATTGCCAGTATTGTACGAGATTTTAACTTCAGTATTTGGTAGTTGAGAGAGCAATTGGATTGCCTTGTAATCTGAGGCTCCCATGTAGGTGGTTGTAATCACTCGTAATTTACCCCCTCGCTTAGTAAATTCTTGTAGCTCTTTTTCAAGAATAATTATCCCTTTGAATTTGATGAATGAAACCAACAAATCAATTTCATTTGAAGAAAGAATTTCTTTTCTAAGTTCACTTTCTAGTGAAACTCTCGCATTTCCTCCAGTAAAAAGTTCACTATGTGTAAGTCTTGTTGAAGGCGTAATCTCTTTTAAATGAAGATTGAAGTCAGAGAAATGGGCGTCAATTCTTGTAAAGACAGCTTTTAAAATTTCTCCTTCTATTGAGATTAGGTCATTTTCAAACTCCTCCTTTTTTAACTCTTCTTTTAGGAAGAGGATGATCTTATTAGCAATTTCAATTTGTAGTTCAACAGTGTTATCACCCTTAACATATTTTAGAGCATTCTTAATAGTCTGTGATAAATGTTTTGATAAAAAGGAAGAAGCTTCTTCCTTATCTATTTTAGTCCTTTCAACATGAAAAGTACCATTATCTAAATCATTCAGTTGTTCCGCTACTAACTGAGTTACCAATTCTTCGTAAATGCCCTCAATCATTTTAGTGTGTGTCTAGTTCTGTCTAATTTTTTAGTGATTAAAATGATAGCTTTTACTTCCCCCTCAACTCTACCTTCTTCTTATCCAAAAACTCTACGCCTTCAGCTAGCCATTGTGGGGCTTCGCTGTCTTTGAGGTAATGGTCAAAGTATTGCTTCATGCGGATCTGGAAGTCTTTTTGGTTGGCTTCTACACCCAAGTGATGCGGTTCATCGGGATAGACCAGCATGATCACTTCTTTGCCTAGTCTGCGGGCCGTTTGGTAGTACTCCACCCCTTGCGTAAAGTCAACGGCACCGTCTGCGGTTCCGTGCAAGATCATAAAGGGCGTGTTGATCTTCTCTGCATGGTGGATAGGCGATTGGCTGCGGTAGAGCTCCATATCTTCCCAAGGGCTTACCCCCATTCTTCCTTGCGACCATTGAATGATCGGTCCGTTGAAATTACCCGTACGCTTATACACCACGTTGTGCATGGAGATCAGGTTGGTCAAAGGTGCACCCGTGACCACACAAGCAAACATATCGGTCTGCGTGAGGATAAAGCTGGACTGATAACCTCCCCAGCTATGCCCTTGTAAGCCAATACGTGCCGGATCAGCATAACCGAGATCGATCACCTCTTGCGCAGCGGCTGTGACATCGTCTAAAGCAGAGCTACCCGGCTTGCCCATATCATAGACAATGTCAGGCATCAGCACCAAATAACCATTGCTGGCATAGGTAGACATGTGCGGACGGTCGTCATAGGTCGGCATCGAATACTGATGGTGTCGCTGCGACATCTTTTCGTAGAAGTAAATGACCATCGGGTACTTCTTTCCTTCTTCATAGTCGGCTGGTAAGGCCAATGTGGCTTGGAGCTTATGCCCTCTTTTGTCGGTATAATCGACCAGGACTCTTCTGCCCCATTTGTAGTCGGCTTGCTGCGGATTGGCATTGGTGATCTTCTGTTCTTTCTTGAAATCGGTAGTGGCCACCCATACATCTGGGAATTCTTCGAAGGTCTGTAAGGTGTACATCAACACCTCAGCATCCTTGGCTTTAGTCGGTCTTCCTACACTCTTATCCACGAATTTTAAGGCTTTCGGCTTCTTGCCTACCGTTACTTCATAGTAACCCGATTTCTTGGTCCATTCGCCATAAGCGCTTAATAAGAGCGGTTTTGAGACATCATAACCATCGGCTTCTGGGTCGAGCTGTGTCAGTCTGAAACGGATCTCGTTTTCGTTGCCCATGCCTTGGGTCAGGTTCAACACCTCATTCGAATTCAGTGAGAAGGCATAAATGTCGTATTTGTGGTTCATAAACATCCAGTCGCCATCGGCTGACCATCCGCCAATGCCATAGACCGGCTTTTCTACCGGATAATCAAATTCCTTGTTGGTGAAATCTACATCAGAGTGCTGAGAGATGTTTTGGGTCTGCTTGGTCTCGAAATCATAGACCATGACCTGCGCATCGCTAGAATAGATCACATATCTACCCATCGGGTCCATGCCCATAAAATGATAATTGTTCTCTACGATCAGCGACTCTGCGCCTGTTTCGGTGTTCACCGCATAGAGGTCTGCAAAACCTGAAGGCTGATCTCTGTTGGAGCGGTACTTGATATCGTGAATGGCTACTGCCCATTTCGACTTGCTGCTGGTGCGCACACCCGCCATGTCATCGGTTTCGAGCTGAACCAGTCTTTTGCTGCCCAGGTTGAATACAGCACTATAAGTGGCTCTACGGTCACGACCTGATCTTACTTCTTGTGCGGTTTGCACCACATCGTCTTTCCAATGCCAAACGTTCACATTGGCTTCTAATTCGTCTTCTTTCTTAAGCTCGACTTCTTGTTCCTTGATGCCCAAGTAAAGCTGCGTGCCTGCCTCATTCCAGCTGAGACCACGGTATTCTGAGATCACGTGATCTGCGGGGATGTCATTGAATGTATTGACGGATGTGTTCATGCCCAGGCCCAATCCATTGGCCCAAAGCAAGGTGTTGGTGCGCTGCATCAAGCTATCCGCTTTACTGCCATACATAACGGCTAGGGCATCACCTGCCTCATTCCAAGACAGGTTGCTGTAGGTATTGGCACTGGTATGCAGGGGTTGCGTAGACATGCTCATCAGGTCGATCACATAGACCCCATTACCTGACTGTCCATCAGCATCTACGGTGTAAGCAAAAAGACCTCCTGTCTCGTTGAAACCATAACTCGTCACATTTCCGATGTTGAGTAGCATTTGGCCTCCTAGGCTCTTCAGGATCAGGTCGGTTCCCTCATGTTTCGCATCTCTATCTTTTTTGGTTTTTTGAATGGCAATGGAACTTGCATTTTCCGAGAAACTGTAGTTGCGCACATCTTCAAAAGCCGTCACGGTTTGATTCCTGAGGTCATAGAGATGCAAGGCATTGTTCACTGGTTTTTTCTGCTTTCTCAATTTTTCTGCTTCTTTTTCAGGTGGTGCCACCAAGAAGGCCACCCACTGGCTATTGTTGGAAAAGTTGACCGAACGGGCGTTCAATGCACTGTAGACAGTGTCTCCATCCAGGTCTCGAATAAAAAAAGTGGCATCTCCATCGTTGGGCGCATAGCTGTAGGTGATCCATTCACCATCGGGCGACAAAGCGGTGTTGCCGATGCGGTTCCAGTGTTTGTAGTCTTCCAATTGAAGGGCTTTTTTCTCTTGTGCAAATGCCATTTGGCTAGACAAGAGGAGCCCAAGGAAGGCCAAAAAGTAAGAGGAGTTAAGGGTTGATTTGATGGTCATAGTTTCGGTATCAATGGTTCAATTAAAATTTTCGATAAACGCCATCTAAGTACTGATTGGCTTCATCTTCTTGAAATTGGGCTTTTTCACTGTCCCAATGTAGTTTCTTATTCGGGAAACGTCCGGCAATCACACCGAGTAAAATGGTTTCCGTCAATCGTGCTGCATAAGAAAAGGGCGCACTGCACTCGTCTTTTCCCAAACAAGCATCCACAAACTGGTGGTAGTGCTTATTACTTTCTGCACCATAATCGGTGGTTGGGCTGCCCACATCATTAAAATTGCTGAGGTCAAGGTCGATGTATTCACCCTTGACAATATGCTTGGGCAATTGCATAAAGTGAGGCAATAACAAGCGTCCTTTTTCACCGATGAACATGGCCCCTTGATCGGGTAATGCTTCTCCACCGGGTAGTTTCAAGTCTTTATGGTTTTTGGGTGCACCCGGACCGTCGTACCAGATCCACTTGAATTTATTCGTGGTATAGGCCGTGCCGGGGAATTCATAGGTGACCACGTTGTTCTCTGGAAAACCGAAGCCTGTTGGCTTCCGGCATTTGGTTTTAATGGTTTTCGGCACATCTAAGACCAATGCATTGTAGGGTGTATCGAAGATATGAACGCCCATATCGCCGAGCGTGCCACAGCCATAATCCAAGAGTTTACGCCAGTTACCAGGATGATAAACACCCTCAGTATAGGGTCTTTTGGGTGCCGTGCCCAGCCAAAGGTTCCAATCCAACTGCTCAGGGATAGGATCCGTCTGTTCAGGTGCTGGGCCATCAAAACCCCAATTTTTGGGAGACCAAGCATGTACCCGCTTTACTTTACCGATGATGCCTGACTGGATCAATGCGGTGCCGAGCTTATAATCATAAAAGGAATGGACTTGAATACCCATCTGCGTGGTGAGTCCTTTTTCTTTGGCCATTTGATCCATGGCTCGGGCTTCAGAAACATGATGTGTCAGCGGCTTTTGGCAATAAACAGCCTTATTCATCTCCATGGCCATCAAGGAGGCTGGTGCATGCGTATGGTCTGGTGTTGATACGATGACGGCATCAATATCCTCGTTCATTTCTTTCAGCAATACCCTGTAATCGGCAAAGGTTTTGGCGTCAGGGTGCATTTCATGGGCGGCAGCCAATCGATTGGAATCCACATCACACAAGGCCACCACTTCGACCGCAGGGTGCGCAGAGATCGCTTTGAGGTCTTCCATGCCCATGCCACCCACACCGATATGGGCTGTTCTTAGTTTCTCAGCTTTGTCTAATGCCCACAAAGAAGAAGGCAATAAGGAGGCTGAGGTCAGCAAAGCGGTGCTTTTTAAGAATGTTCTCTTATTCATATGAAAACTTTAAATAGGATATTATAACTTCTTGATCTTAATGTTTTTAAACCATAATGGGCTATCATGATCTTGTAGTCCGATGTAGCCTGTTTTGAATGAACCGTACAGTTCGGCATCCTTCCATTTGCCAGCGGCTTTACGTGCTTTCCAATCTTCAGACCAAGGCACAAAAGAGACGATCTTTTTTCCGTTGAGCCAATGTTCTACTTGCGTAGGCGTGAAGATGATTCGAGAGGTATTCCACTCTCCTGCTGGTTTCACGATCTTTTGTTCGAGGTCTGGCGGATACATCGCATAGTCTGCCCCAGTCTTTTGCCACTCCTCGAGTTTGGCATTGTTGATCTCTTCCCACTGCAGATCGTCTAATAATTGATATTCAGGAGCGATCGCTGGAGGACCTCCGGGTTCATTCTCTTTTAAGTGGTAGAAAATACCGCTATTGCCGCCTGCAGGGAGCTTCCATTCCAGGTACAATTCGAAGTTATCGAATTCTTCAGCCCCATAAATGATGTCTTTACCCCCTTGCCACTCGCTTTCCAGGCGTTTCTCGGTATCGAAGGTCAGCATGCCATCTTCGATGACCCATTGGGGAGGCAATTCCTCTCCGTTGTAAGCACGCCAACCTTCCGTGCTGGTGCCATCAAAAAGGTAGATCCAGTCATCGGTTTGTGATTCTGCCGTTTCTTTTTCTTTTGTCGCTCCACAGCTCCAGGTGATCAAAGCGAGCAGGCCTAGTAAAGGCAGTGATTTCCTCAAATTCATCCGTTTGTCTTGCATATTGGGTTATCGTCTTTTTTTGCTAATTAGTCTCTGTTTAATGGCGTCAGTTCAATGTTTCTCCAGCGCACCTTGATGCCACCGCCATCGTGTATCTGAAGGGCGATCCCTCCTTTTCCTTTGCCGATCTTCTCATCTTTCAAGTGTACCATTTCCATTCCATTGAGCCAAGAGGTGACCTCATCGCCTACTACTCTGATCTTCATGGTGTTCCACTCACCCATCTTAAGGGCTTTGTCTTTTTCAGGTGCGGGCTGTATCAACCAGCCGCGACCATAGGATTCGTAGATACCTCCCGTGTTGCTTCCTGGCGGAGCGACTTCCACCTGCCAACCGCTTACTTTGGTGCCCTCGACAGTTGACCTGATGAAGACACCGCTATTGCCATTGGACTCTTGTTTGAAATCCAAAGTCAGTTCAAAGTCATCGTAGAATGCTTCTGTCGAGAGATAACCGTATTGTGCTGCTGGACCGCTTTCACAGATCAACTCTCCATTCTCGATATACCATTTTTCTTCGCCATGGTTCACCCAACCGTCGAGGTTTTTACCATTGAATAATGAAATGGTAGCCTTTTGTGCATAAAGGCTGTTGAAGGCGATCAGTAGGGCTAGGCTAAAGATCAATGGGGTTCTTTTGATAGGGTTCATTGGGTCTGGTTGATGTCTTACTTGCTGAAGATATGAACTCGCGACTCAAAAAACCAACCTTTGGTGGAAAGCTGTAAGGGACTAGCTTCGAGTTGTGAGTTATGAGCATCGAGCTACAAGGCTTGTCGTATTTGCTTTCAATTCTTAATTGATAATTCTTAATTCCTAAATACCTGCAAGCGTCAATCTGACCGTCATTGTGAGGCGTAAACGCTGCGTAAGCTATTAGTCCATGCACCCTTTAGGGTTGGGGAGCGAGTAGTATTTGGTGCACAGTGCCTAGGGTTTAGTTTTTGGCTATTGGCTATTGGCTATTGGGTATTGGGTATTGTAATGCCAAACCCAATTGAACCCGTCATTGCGAGCTTCAAGTGTTGCGAGGTACGTCGAAGTCTATTTCTTGATGTGTGCAGACCTACTAATTAAGACTTCTTCATTCGGCTATTTCAGAATGACAATTCTTATCTCTCTAGCCCCTCAAAACTCGCCATTCACTTTAGTCTTTCGCTATTTATTTCTTAGTTTCCGATAGAATTGATCGCTTATGAAAAATTTTAAATCAGTCCTAGTCAGTCTTGGAACCCTGATCATCTTCAGTTGCACCGAAAAACAAGAACTTTCCTTCGAAGCCTACGAAACCTCTGCCGCCGGCGGTAACTGGCAGGCTGTCGAGCAAATGGAAGGAACAGCCGATATTCAAATGAAATTGAATCCTGAAAAAACCTACCAGACCATGACTGGCTTTGGCGGTGCCTTTACCGAGTCTTCCTCCTACTTACTCAATCAACTGGGTGAGGAAAACCGTAAAAAAGTCATCGATGCCTATTTTGCCCCTGAAGGCGCGGCCTATTCGCTCACGCGTACGCACATCAATTCGAGCGATTTCTCCTTAGGGAATTACGCCTATGCCCCTGAAGAGGACATGACGCTCAGCAACTTTAGTATTGAAGAAGACATGGACGATGTAATACCCTTCATCAAAGATGCCATGGCGACCTCTGAAGATGGTTTTAAGATCTTAGCCTCTCCATGGACTGCTCCACCTTGGATGAAAGATAACAAGGATTGGAAAGGTGGAAAGCTATTGCCGAGGTATTATGATACCTGGGCGCTGTATTTTTCCAAATACATCGATGCCTACAAAGCGCAAGGCATTGATATTTGGGGGCTTACCGTAGAAAACGAACCGTTGGGTAACGACAGTAATTGGGAAAGCATGGAATATACGGCTGAAGAATTGGCCTCTTTTGTTGAAAATCATTTGGGCCCTTCTTTGGAAGAAAACGGACATCAAGACGTGGTGTTATTAGGTTATGACCAGAACCGTGACGAGGAACTCGATCATTTTACCGAAGCGCAATGGTCCAATGAAACGCGTAAAAAGTATTTTGATGGAACTGCTGTGCATTGGTATGCCAGCACCTATAAGTATTACCCAGAATTGTTACAAATGGCGCATGACCGAGCGCCCGGTAAATACTTGATCCAGTCAGAAGCCTGTGTAGATGCAGAAGTACCGCACTGGCATGATGATGCCTGGTATTGGGCAAAAGAAGCCACCGACTGGGGATGGACCTGGGCTCCTGAAGAATTAAAAGCAGACCATCCGAAGTATGTACCAGTGTATCGCTATGCCAGAGACATCATTGGATCCATGAACAATTGGGTCGATGGGTGGATCGATTGGAACATGGTACTGGACCGTGAAGGCGGGCCTAACTGGGCGAGTAATTGGTGTATTTCACCAGTTATTGTAGACCCTGATGCCGATGAGGTCTACTTTACCCCTTTGTATTATGTCATGAAGCACTTCAGTAAGTATATCCGGCCTGGTGCTGAGCGCATCGACTTTAATTTGTCTGATGACAGCATCATGGCCACGGCGACAACAAATCCCGATGGATCGACTGTGGTGGTCCTCTTGAATATGGAAGAGGTAGCCAAAACGGTGCGCATAGAGCTGAATGGAGTATTCGTCAACGTTCCGCTGAAGGCACAAGCCATTCAGACGCTTGTGCTGAATGCAACAGAATAAGCGAAAAGCAAACCATTGACCGTGCGATGAGTTCATGAAGAAAACGTCATTATGCAGGAACATTTCTTTGGTTGCCCATACTGTGGAGCAGAAATTTCGATGCTCTTGGACTCCTCTATCCGTCGGCAAACCTATATCGAAGACTGTGAGGTATGTTGTAATCCGATCGAGTTGACCCTGGTCTTTGAGAATTTGGGCTTGATCGAATTTAGCGCAAGTTCTATTGAACAATAGCGCTAAAGAAGGCTTTATCAGATATGCTCATTCATAAGGAACAATCATTAATCGAGGTATTTAACAGCGTAAAGCAAGAACTGAAACTATCGACGGTCGATAAGAAACACCCTTTTCGTTATACGGTCTTGAGTACACAGGGAACCCATGTGCGTTCTCGTTATGTGGTCTTACGAGAGATCGCCGATAACTTTCAATTCATCATTTACACGGATAGCCGAAGTAGAAAAGTCAATGAATTGGCCAAGCATAATGAAGCCCAACTGCTCTTTTATCATCCAAAGAAGCAAGTACAAGTCGTATTAACAGGTTACGCGAGTATTCTGCAACATGAAGAATTCAGCCAACAGGCATGGGGAAAAGTACAAGGACCGGCAAGAAAAGCATACAATACCCAAAAGTCACCTGGAGAGCCGATCGATAAACCGACTGAAGGTCATTTATGGCGTGAAGCAATGGATGACCGATACTTTGCTGTCATCACGATCGACCCTAAAGAGATCGAAGTACTGCAGTTGAACAAATCGGAACACCTCAGAGCTTCTTTCCAATACAAAAATGACTGGGCTGGTGAATGGCTTGTTCCCTAATAGCTGAGACTACCTTTGCCTTCACCTCTCAAGCCGGAAAACGCTTCTTTATCACGCTCAACTATGAAAACCAAGACATGTCCATATTGTCAACAAGCCAGCAGTGTGATGTATAGAATTCAAGTCCAAAAAGGTAAAGAATGGATTTTTGTTTGCCCAGAATGTCTTCCTAATTGTCAAAAACAAGCACAATACCGCTACGGAGGCACATGGAAAGGTGCGCGGCACTAGAGCTAAACATTATGATTCACTTCCTGTTTTGATACTACTTGAGAAGTCAATTCAACTCATACTGTAACCTCGTTCTTTCTTCTGAGACAAAGGAAAAGTCAGAACGGGCGATCATATGGGTATCCATTTTGAGTTTCATTATTCATTTGGGCTTAATCGAGGCGGTAGATCTTGGCTTGATCGACATCCCCTTCAAATCGCAGCTCCTCACGAATCACATTTCAGCGATTTACACACCATTTTCATTCATTTTACTCTTTGAGGTCTATCTTTTGGTTTATCATATCCCAAAGTCTACCTCTACCTACATTGCCAAGCAATATGAGATCATCACACTTATCATCATCAGAAGAATTTTCAAAGACTTAGCCAATCTTGATCTATCGATCAACTGGTTCGAGGACAAATATGATCTCCAATTTACTTACGACATCATCTCTACGCTTATCCTCTTTTTTCTGATCTATCTTTTCCATCAACTTCATCGTAAAAAATCAGTCAATCAGCGTATCTCAGATCTTCCACAAAAAATTCAGCTATTTATTGAACGTAAAAAGCTAATCGCATCCTTGCTTGTTCCTGTCATCATCATCATGGCACTTTATACATTCGTTACTTGGAGCGGCGATCTATTTCTTTATTGGAATGATTCGCAAAGAGGTGCCAGCAGCTTTTTAGATATTAATAATATTTTCTTCGATGAATTTTTCACCGTGCTCATCTTGACTGATGTCCTCTTATTGCTCTTCTCATTTTTTCACACTTCTGAGTTTCATGTATTTATTCGGAATTCCGGCTTTATCATTTCGACGATATTGATAAGGATCTCCTTTTCCATTGAAGGGATTTTGAACAATGCGCTCATCATTGTCTCGGTACTCTTTGGGGTACTCATCTTGTGGATCACGCAGAAGTATGAGCATATCGAGAAAGAAAAACTGGAAGTCTGATGCCGCTTCAGTCATCAATGCCCTAAGTGATGTGTGACAACAGCATTTCTTTGCGCAAATTATTTCATTTCGCTTTTGATTCGATCTGCCTTTTGTCAAAAGCTCAAGTAAGCCTATCCTGATCACCTTAACCCCTTTCCCAGGTTATGAATCGGAGCCACAAGTCACTATCTGTTGAGGTGCAGAAAAGTAGAGAGACAAAATGAACGAGAAGCAACAAGATCATTTGTTTATTCAATCTTATATTCGGACCATTCAAAGAAACGGCGATAGTCCACTTGACATGAGAAAAGCATACCCTTTCGATCCATTACTGAGGCATCATTTGATCATCGCTGGTGGATTGGCTATTTGGGTTTTTACGTTCTTGTTTTTTACCGAACCACTGGATGTCGCTGAGTTGCTGCCAGAAGAAAAACTACTTTACCTTCCGGTCTATGGCTTATTTGCCTCTGCTTGTTACCTGTTGACGCTTCCCTTACAGCAATTGCTTTATCAGCGGCGTAAACAAACCTGGTCTCTTTCGGCTGAATTGTTGCTGCTTTCCTCCATCTTCGTCTTAGGCTTCTTAATTACACGCGGTGTCTATTATTACATCGTCATGAGACAGCATCCTAATGCGTATGACCTACTCTATTTTTTGAAAGCCATCTACATGCCTGCCATTATGACCATTTTACCCATTATTGCCATTGGCCGATGGTCTTTTGGGAAATACAGAGAAAAGAAAATTGAAGAGAAAAAGATCGAGATCAAAGGAACTGGTAGCTATGAAGGCATTCGACTGCATTTGAAAGACCTCATCTGCATTCAATCTGCTGATAATTATATCGAAGTGAATTACCTTGACGCTGGAGAGCTCAAAAAACAGTTGATTCGCAACAAGCTCTCGGAGGTAGAAAAAGTCCGGCCTGAGTTGGTCAGAACTCACCGTTCCTACTTAGTCAATCCAATGCATTTCAGGCAATGGAAAGCTGGTAATCGTAAGCTTTTAGTGGTGCTTGGCAGCGGTATAGAGATCCCGGTCTCTTCTACATTTAAAGAACAGGTGGAAGAGGCGGTCAATTCCGCCACAGCGTAGTGCCATTTCACCATCGTAGGTGTTTATTATAGCCTCATGTCCTATTTCCTTCCCTAGTCCCTTGGCCAAGTGAGAAATTCAATCTCGTATCTCATCACACTACTCCCAATAGATCTATCCCCACATTTGTCCCTTTTTCCTTTTCATGAGTATATTCAGGGCATGAAGCAAAAGGTTTGTGTGATTGGTGCGGGACCTTCCGGAATAACCGCCATTAAGAACTTATTAGATGAGGGATTAGCCGTTAAAGCCTACGATTATAACCATGACGTAGGTGGTAATTGGATCTATACCGAGAACGAGAGTCATTCCTCTGTTTTTGAAACGACCCATATCATCAGCTCAAAGACCATGTCGCAATACGAAGACTTTACCTTCGACGATTTCGAAGCAGGAATTCCGGACTACCCGTCGCACGATCAACTAAGAAGGTATTTTCAGGCCTATGCCGCACACTTTGGGCTTTATGAGTACATCCAATTCAAGACCTTAGCAAAGCATTGCGAACGAATTGACGAGCAGACGTGGAACGTGACCACGGAATGTGATGGGATTGAAACAACAGAAATCTTTAGCCATCTCGTGGTCTGCAATGGACATCACTGGCAACCCCGTTACCCCGAATATCCAGGTGAATTCACTGGTGAATTATTGCATTCCCATCATTTCAAAAAGGCTGACCCCTTTAAAGACAAACGTGTCTTGGTGATCGGTGGTGGTAATTCGGCTTGTGATGTTGCCGTTGAGACGAGCCGGGTCACAAAAAAGACCGCGATCAGCATGCGTCGAGGCTATCGCATTGTACCTAAGTTTCTATTTGGTAAGCCCACAGATGTGGTTGCTAATAAGAACAAATGGTTGCCGCTGAAGTGGAAGTATTTCTTTTCCGAGCAACTCGTTAAACTCATTAACGGACCGAATACCTTGTATGGTTTGCAAGAACCTGACCATAAGGCAGGAGGCACACATCCGACCGTCAACGATGAATTATTGTATAAGTTGAGGCATGGCAAGGTCGACCCGAAGGTAGATATTGATCGATTTGAGGGGGATACAGTACATTTCAAAGACGGTAGCGCCGCTGAATTTGATGTGGTCATCGCTTGCACAGGGTTCATTTTGGCACACCCCTTCTTCGCGAAAGACTTTTTAGATTACTCCGATACTGAAGTCCCTCTTTATTTAAAGATGTTTCATCAAGAATATGAGAACCTGCATTTCATTGGCATGTTCCAACCCCTAGGTTGCATTTGGCCGGGTAGCGAGTTGCAGGCAAAGATCGCCGCTCGAGAGATCGCTGGTCGTTGGAAAAGGCCATCCAACATGAAGGAACTTTGCGAGAAAGAGGTGACACACCCGCATTTAAATCAGATCAAGACCCCAAGGCATACGATCACGGTAGATTTCGCCAAGTTTGTCAAACAGTTGAAAAAGCATTTGCCCAAAGACTACGTGAGTAAAGAGCCACGAAAGGTGATGCAGGAAGCATGATCCATTACAAAGCAGAAGGAACTCAGGCCAAAGGTCATATTTTATTCATTCATGGCATGTGCCACGGCGCTTGGTGTTGGGACTTTGGGTTTATGCAGGCATTTGTATCGGCTGGTTACCATTGCTCCGCAATCGACCTACCGGGGCATGAGCAACCTGGCAGAAATCGTAAGGTCAATCATTTTGGGCTGTCAGACTATCTCGCATCAGTTGACCAGGCCCTTTCGACTATCGGAAAGGACGCTATAATCATAGGCCATTCTATGGGCGGTTTCATTACTCAAAAATACCTTGAACAAAAAACCTGTAAAGCGGCGGTTTTACTAGCCCCTGTTCCCTATTTCGGCATACTCGCCCCATCTTTGCGTTACATCAGTCATCACCCCATGGCTTTCTTTCATCTCCTGGCGCAAGACATTTACCGTCCTTTTGTAGCGCATGCAGAAGAGCTCTTCCATTCCCTCCAACAAGACCTTACAATCGAGCAAGTTCAAGCATTGATGCGCTCTGAATCTTTCAAGGTATTGATCGGAATGATGGCTAAGCCAGTGAAAAAGCCCACACCTAAGCAAGTCCCGCTTTTGGTTTTGGGAGGAGCAGAAGATCAGGTCATTAGCCCTTTAGAAATTGAGCGCACCGCTCATTTTCATCGTGTAGCTCATCACCTTTTTTCAAATTGTGGACACAACATGATGCTAGAGTCTGTTTCCTCTGAAGTGACTCAATACATACTCTCTTGGTTAGATCAAATTAAATGAACTAACTGCTCGCACTTTACTTCGAATAAGGGAAATAGGATAGGTAAGGGTGAACTTTAAGCTACCCAAGCGATTTTGATGACATCATCCACCTCAACTCTGAAATTACCAAAACGCGATCCTCCTTTAACAATGAGGGCCGGTGGTAAGGCAGGCACAACAATGCGCCCATAGTTTTTTTCAACAGTTTCTTCTACTTCGTGGCTTGCCAAGATCACCTCCGTGATCTGACCATTTCGTTTGATCAATTGGATTTTGCTTCCAATCGGAATATGTTTTATGCTTTCAAACGCTTCTTCTTGAGTCATTTAATTAATTCTCTACTATTATAACAAACAATGAACGAACGTAAACCTCTGTTCAACGCCTTTGTTATAGAAATCTAGCAAGAATTTTAGTGATGACCGTTCAAGAACTGCATTGATTATTATCTACACATTCAATGCATCTTTTGTGCTGCTTTTCAAACCATTAGGCATTGGCCCTTCTTTTTTGCATCTTATGCTATGAATTTTTTGCGATCCTATTGCTGGCTAGCGTTTTTTCTTTGCTCATTCTTAGTGGACCTTCAAGGTCAAGATTGGGAAAAAGAGTTGGAGAAGGATGGCATCATCGTACTCACTAGAGATGTTCCGGGTAAGGCATACAAAGAGTTCAAGGCGTCTACGACGGTTCGAGCTTCACTTCATAGTTTATTAGCCCTTTTTAAATCAGTGGATAAAATGCCGGAATGGTTGACACAATGTGAAAAATCTGAGTTGATCAGTTCTGACAATTTTTGGCATCAACTAAGTTACCACGAAGTGAAAGTTCCCCTCTTACGAAATCGGGACATGGTGCTGGAAATGAACATTAGTCAAGACACGGTTTTAAATACCCTAAGGATTGACATGAAAGGAAAACCAAGTGCATTCCCTGAACAAGCCAGAAAGATCAGGGTACAAGAAATTCGAGGTTATTGGCTTTGTAAACCCATGGCCGATGGTACGATGTACATTGAATACAGCATGTATTTAGACCCGGCTGGTATCATCCCCGCCTGGCTTTACAATAAACGAATCAAAAATGATCCGTACGAAACGCTTGACAACCTACGTCAACGTGTGAAGGAAAAGGATTATCAGTTAGCCTTTTATAAAGAAGTTGCTCAATTGACCAAGCAATTAAAGTGACCAGACAGTAGGTCTTCTATTGTATACTACGGCTCTTTTCTTTTTCTTACGACATGTTTAAGTCCACCACTTGGCTAACGCTGAGTTTGCTCTGCCTTTCGGTTTTTTCAAAAGCCCAAACCCCTTGGGAATTAAGAGAAGATAAAGAAGGTATTCAAATCTATACTCGCGAACTTCCGAATAAGAAATACCTAGAATTCAAGGCCACCACTGAAATAGAGGCTTCTATGCATAGTTTGATCGCCTTACTGAAATCGGTCGATCAAATGTCGGACTGGATGAAGAACTTCGAACAAAATAAATTATTGGCCTCCAAAGACTTTTGGCATCAAGTGAGCTATCATGAGGTATACATTCCAATACTTCAAAACAGAGATGTGGTCCTTGAGCTGAAGGTAAGCAGAGATGCAAGTAATGGGGAGGTACGGATCGACATGCTTGGCTTGCCTTCCTATTTACCTTATCAGAAAAAAAAGACTCGCATACAGGAAATGAAGGGTTATTGGGTCTGCGTTCCGCTTGATGAGCAACGCATTCGAATCGAATATGGCATGTATGTAGACCCCGGTAGTTCGATTCCGAGTTGGCTTTACAATATGCGTATCAAGAAAGACCCCTTCACTACCCTCAAAAACATTCAAGCGATCGTGAAGGAGAGTGCCTTCAAAGATGCTTATTATACTGAATTAGTAGAGCAAGATAATCGATAGACGTTTTGCCGTCTATTTCAGGATCTTCTCCTTGGTTTCATCAACGAAATTGAGCGGTTTCCTCAAGAATCTAGGGACTCTAAAACGATAACCGATAAAAATTTCAAAGCTGTTTCTCTGCGCCGACAGATCAATTTCGCCCACATTTTGATAGTTATATTGACCATAATTCATCACCGCTCCTGCAAAGAATCGTTTCGCATTGTAGCCTAAATTCACACCATAACTATAGGTGAATAAGGTATTTGTCACCTGTTTAGCGCTTCGCTGGGTAATATCTATATCAGATCTAACGACGCCGTAACCGGCTGACGCCACTCCACCTACATAGAAATTCTCATAGAAGACAAATTTATGATTGTAGGCGATGCCAAGTATACCTTGGTAATTGTTAGTTCTCTTAAATGGCAGCTGATCCGTGTTCTCCTGAATGGTGTTAAAATATCCTAAGCGGAGAAAAGGAATAAAACTTCCCGAAGACTTCAGTTGTCTTTCCGTTAAACTAGTCAACGCTTTTAAAGAGAAATTCGCGTTGGTCAGGTAACTAATGTCCAAACGGACATTTTTGGTTCTAAAATCAGGAAAGAGGATGAAGTCATTGACACTCGGAACTAATGGAAAATCATCACTATTCGCCAAATAGTACCCCTTGTTATCATTGTAATCGAAGTTAAAACTCCATTTATCAAGGTTTATGGCCGTACTGAATCCAGCACTCTCTGTTTCCCCCTTGCTGTTGTCATCGTTGCCAAATAGCGTTGGTATTTTGAAGCTAAAGCCTACGGTCAACCATTTATAATTGACAGACAAGCGGTTTCTTACATCGGTATTGGGTCGGAGATCATAATAATTCACTCCTCCAAATTGAATCCGGTCGGTATCATTAAATCCATTCAATTTGATCGAGAGATAATCATCTGTTCCCTCAATGTAGGCTGAGCGTTTCCACGTCGTATCTTTCGCGACCTGTGCATGTACGCTTATTTTCACTATGGAAAAACAGAAAAGGAATGGTATCGCTACAAAAGCGCGCATATAAAATGATTGTCTGGTAATGCTAAGAAATAATTAGTAGAAGGATAAGTTTTATTGTGTAATCCTATCATTTCACTCTTATTAACCAAGAAAAGGCATAAGAGCGAAAGAGAAGGAATTGGAATCCAATAGCTGTGCATCGCATGATGCTAACCGATTGGCTTGTGAAAACGTCAATAACTTTTTGTCGTTTAATGCTTTTTGAAAACCAAGCTACTCCTCTATCTTTATGAGTAACTTTCGTACAAATCAAATCATGCATTGAGAAAGCTTCTTTTCTTATTTTTCCTGACCCTCTCTGTCTTCGTTCAGGCGCAAGAAGTAACTCAGAAAGATCAACCCAAAATTGGTCTTGTCTTGAGTGGCGGAGGTGCTAGAGGAATGGCGCACATTGGTGTCATCAAAGTACTTGAGGAAATTGGCATCTATCCTGATCTGATCACAGGAACCAGCATGGGCAGTGTGGTGGGCGGCTTATATGCGATGGGCTATACAGCCGATGAATTGGATTCCATCACAAAAACTGCAGACTGGACCATTATTTTAGGCAACGACATTGATTATCGAAACGTAGCCTATGAAGAAAAAGACTTTTTCGGTAGATACCTCTTAGAGTTGCCAACCTTAGGACTGAGACCTAGCCTACCAAAAGGAGTCTTAGATGGTCAAAACCTATACAAATTATTTTCAGACCTTACACGTCCGGCTCATGATATCGATGATTTCGATCAGCTACCCATACCCTATCGTGCCATCGCCACAGACATAGAGACGGGCAAGAGCGTTACCTTAACGGGAGGTTCCCTAACAGAAAGCATGCGGGCGAGCATGGCCATCCCGTCCATCTTTACACCCGTAGAGATCAACGGACAACTTTTAGTCGATGGCGGTTTGGTTAGAAATTTTCCTGTTACGGAAGCAAAAGAACTTGGTGCTGACATCATCATTGGCGTTTTCGTGAGCACCGACCTGAAAGAAAAAGAGAACCTCAATTCCTTAGTTGATATTTTGTTTCAATCGAGCTTCGTGATGAGTGCCTATGACTCGAGAGAGCAAACCCAATTAGTTGATTTTTATGTGGAGCCACTATTAGACGGTTACAGCTCGAGCTCATTCACAGATGCCGACTCTATCGTAGCCAGAGGCTATCAAACAGCCTCCTTATTGAAAGAACGTTTTCAGAATTTATATGACTCGTTAACGCAGCGAGGTAAAGTTTTCCAAAAGCCTGAGCGTAACTTTACCCCTAATTCCTATCAGTTAAATGAGATTCGTGTAGAGGGCAATAAATCCCTTTCAGATGATTTTGTTTTGGGTAGATTACCCGTTGAAAAAGGTGTTGAAACCACTATCCAGGCCATTGACGAGGCGGTCGATAAGATCTACGGAACACGCTATTTTTCTAAGGTGGGATATACCCTTAACCAAAACAATGACGGCAGCCATGATTTGGTCTTTAAGGTTGAAGAAAAAGAAAACAATCAACTGAAATTTGCTGTGCACTATAACAATGAGATTCGTGCGGGTCTCAATTTAAATTATACCTCAAGAAATTACCTTTTACCCAACTCACGTCTAGTTGCTGAGATCGATCTCGCCGAAAACTTTCGAGTTGATCTCAGTTATTTGAAGTACCTGGGCAAACGACAATTAGGCGCTGCTTCTGTCCACTACGACCACATTAATTATATACTGCCTATTTTTTCTGATGGAAAAGAGTTTGCCACCTTTAATTTTAATCGAAACGATGCTTTTTTTAGGATGCAAACAACCAATCGACCAGACATGAGCTTTGGGATAGACTACTATTGGAACATTAGTTCTTTGAAACCTGAAGTTACTGAGACTTTCAACTTCATGGATAAAGCAACTATTCAAACCAATACGCTGAGGGCCTTTTACGAATACATCACTTTCGATAAACCTTTTATTCCTATGCAAGGGGTTGATGTGCGCATCGAAAGTGGGGTCACCCTAAGCAATGAAGCAGATGTGATGTACAATGACTTGTCTACACCTGAGTTAGAAGCCATTGTAGATGAGGCTTTTAGGGCTGATAATTTCTATTACCTCAAACTCATCAGTACGGCATACATCCCCCTTACCAATAACTTAAGCATCATCACAGAAGCCGATATGGTTTATACGAGTAATGACCAAACTAGCTTGAATTATGAATACGGTTTTGGTGGTTTTTATGATAATTATATTTTGACGAGTTCTTTTTGGGGCGCAGCATTTTACCAATACTCAGCCAATAACTTCTTGAAACTTGGGCTAGGAATGCAATACAAAGCCGCTCGAAACCTCTACTTTAAATTACATACCAATTACATCGACAGCCGCTATCCTATACGCTGGTTCGATGATGAAGCGAGTCGCCAAATCGGTAATTTTGATGGAAGCCCCTCACTTTTCGGTTATGGACTAGGTGTTGCATTCAATTCTATTTTAGGTCCATTAGAGTTTAATGTGGGCTCAACAGAAAATACCGATAGAGTTAGAGTAGGACTTAATATTGGATTCTCTTTCTAGTCAAGATCTAGGTTTTAAACAATAACAAATTGGACTTTGAGTTCAATGCCATCAGCTCTAGGTTAGAGAACTCAATTATTTTTCCTTTTTCACTTCAGCAACCCTCCTTTCTATATGGCTTTATCGAAAATTGCGCTTATTATTGCCCCTTTCCCTATGCTTGCTACTAATGGAAAAATTCATTGATGTTAGAAAAGTAATTGCTGATAAAAATCCTAAAGCCCTTAAATGGATTCCTGGCTTTGTCATCAATTATTTAAGAAAGGTCATTCACGAAGACGAGGTAAATGAATTCATGTGGCGGAATCGAGAGGCTGACGCCTATGACTTCTGTGATGCCTGCATGGAAAAATTCAATATAACGATTCATTTACATGGTGAAGAGCATATTCCACCCGTTTCTGAGTCTTGTATTTTCGCCGCAAACCACCCCTTAGGCGGCTTCGATGCAGTGGCATTGATCTCTAAGTTGAGAGATGTTCGGCCTGACATTACTTTTATTGTCAATGATTTTTTAATGCACCTGACTAACTTGAGGAGCATGTTTGTGGGGGTAAACAAAGTAGGAAAGAACGCTGCAGAATCGTTACAACAGGTAGATACCCAATTTGGATCCGACAGGGCAACTTTCATTTTTCCTGCCGGTTTGGTCAGTCGAAGGAGAAATGGAAAAATTGAAGATGTATTTTGGCGAAAGACCTTTATTTCTAAGGCTAAAAAATATAAAAAACCTATAATTCCAGTGTATATTGAGGGAAGGCTAACCAACCGCTTTTATAGACTAGCTAATTTTCGAAAATTTTTGGGGATTTCATTCAATATTGAGATGCTCTTTTTGGTGGATGAATTATTCAAACAACAAGATAATGTGATGCATATCCGATTTGGAGAGCGCATTCCTCCTGAAACATTCGACAAGAGCAAGAATGAAAAGGAATGGTCACAATGGGTAAAAGCAAAAGTTTATTCCATGGCTAACACGTTTGACAACTGATGGAGAAAAAGATAGAACAGGAAATCATCCCGCCTGTAGCGAGGGAGCTGCTTGAGAGTGAACTCAACAAGGAGCGATTTGTGAAGATGACGAAAAAGGGGAATAATGAGATCTATATCGTTAACCATCACAATTCACCTCATACGATGCGAGAGATCGGTCGGCTTCGAGAAGTTTCGTTCCGAGGCGCTGGAGGTGGCACTGGTGAAGAGATCGACATTGATGATTACGACACCTGCCCAAGGTGTTATGAGCAGCTGATCGTTTGGAATCCGGAAGACCAAGAGATCATTGGAGGCTACAGATACATCACTGGTGAGAGGGCCTTTAATCCCGAAACAAGAGAATTTGATCTTTCAACAGCGCATTATTTTAGCTTTTCTGACGAAATGAAGCAGGCCTACCTACCCTTTTCAATTGAACTGGGTAGATCATGGGTGCAACCTGACTATCAACCCGCCAATAATCCAAGAAAGGGACTTTTTGCCCTATCGAATATATGGGATGGTTTAGGCTCTTTATTGACCGAGTATCCAGACAACAAATACTTTTTCGGAAAGGTCACCATGTATAAGAGCTATCATACGGAAGCCCGAGATATTCTTTTGGGCTTTATGCAGCATTATTTCCCTGATCACGCTCAATTATGCAAGCCGAAGGCCGAGCTTAATGCGCCATTCGAACAGCGTACCTTTGACCAAAATTTCGATAAAACCTTAGGCTTTCAAGAGGGTTTTCGACTCTTGCATAAATTATTGAAAGACCGTGGGGAGTGGATACCGCCACTGATCAATATCTACATGAACTTATCGGCAACCATGAAAACATTTGGGACAGCCCAAAATCCAGACTTTGGGGATGTTGAAGAAACAGGTCTGATAGTCACCATTGCCGATATAGATCCGGAAGTGATTCAACGTCATACATAAGTTTACTTCTTACTGTTCAATTGGTTATATTCGCAGGCAAATCTTAATGCCATGCGATTAGGTCAAGCGGCCCGAAAATTCGAAACTTCCACAGATAAGCTTGTTAATTTATTAGCCAAGCACTTTAGAACAGTAAACGACCACCCCAACATCAAACTTACCGATGAGGAGGTTGCCTTTTTTGAAGCGACTTTTTTGATAAAAGCCGACGAAGCAGTAGATGCATCCCAAAGCCCCGCAACGAGCGAACCTGAAAAAGCAGTAAAAGAAACGCCTATTGCCGAACCTGAGGAGGTTGAAGCAACACCACAGTTTGTTGAATCTCTTCGTCCCCAGGTATTTACCTTAGAAGATGAGTTTACGGAAAAGACCAAATCACTAGAAAAATTCAAGGCAGAGAAACCCGAATTAGAAGGCTTGAAAGTAGTGGGTAAGATTGAACTACCTGAACCAAAGCCTAAGGTTGAGAAGGAAACAAAAGAAAAAGAAACCCGCAGACAGAAACCTACACGGAATAGACAGCCAAGGGGCAATTCCTTAGCTGAACAGCGAAAACGTGAAGAACGCATTGCAAAGCGCAAAAAGATAGAAGCCGAACAACGAGAGAAAGAGCTCAAAAGAAAGTACTACGAAGAGCAAGTGAAGGCCAAACTCCAAGCTCAAACACAGAAAAAGAAAAAGAAGAAAGTGCAAGAACCTGTTCAAGAGCAGGTAAAAAAACAGCACAGACCTAGGCTTCAACCTGCTAAAAAAGCAACAGGACTGAAGCGCATTTGGCTATGGCTCAATGGTGCATACGACAAGCACGATTAATGCCTAGGAGTTCTTCAAACTAATTACCTCAGCCATCACACTTAAGGCAATCTCTCTGGGCAATAAGGCATGGATATCCAAACCGACAGGTGCATGAATCCTGTTGATCTGCTCCTCCTTAAATCCATAGGATTTTAGACGTTCTACACGTTTAGCATGCGTTTTTTTACTCCCTAAGGCCCCGATGTATCGAACCTTGGAATCCAATAAGATCTTAAGTGCTTCATCGTCGATCTTAGGGTCGTGAGACAAGATCACAGCGTAGGTACTGTGATCTAAGCGAAAATCACTCAGAATCTCTTGAGGCCACTTGACATGCAATTGATCCGGTTCCTCTTGATAGCTTGTCTTTTTGGCGAAGGTGTCACGCGGATCGATAACGATCGTTTCAAATCCGAATTTCTTTGCTAGATCTATCATTTCCGCCGTTATGTGTGCAGAGCCAATTAAGATCATTTGATTGCGCGGTGGAAATACATGGCAGAAATAAGAAACACCATCCTTTTCAATCAAGCCGTGCACTCCTTTTTGATAATAGGCCTTCATCTGCTCATTGACCTCTTGACTATGCGCATTTTCCATTTCAGGATCAATGAAAAAATGTCTGCCATTTTGATTGAGCTCTGTGAGAATGATCAATCCTTTATTCTGACGAATGAAGGTTTGAATGATGTCCCAGTCCTGCGTGTTGAAAAAAGGTTCAATGTAAACAGATAAGGCCCCGCCACAACTTAAGCCTACCTCCCATGCCTCTTCATTAGCCACACCATACTCCACCAATTCGGGTGTTTGTGTGTCCAGCACCTTCAACGCCTTCGCTACTACGGCGTTTTCTACACAGCCCCCACTCACTGAACCCATCATTTCACCATCCTCATTAACAAGCAAGGCAGAACCTGCGGGTCGAGGTGAACTTCTCCATGTTTTCACTACTCTTGCGATAGCGAGCGGCTTTCCCTTATTGAGCGATTGAGATATCAGGTGTTGGTATTCTAACATATTTTAATTCTTGTTCGTTAGGCCTTTATGTTACAAATTGAACTCAATTTGAAGGCATGAAGTTCGAAAGAGAATTAGTATTTGAAAAGGGATAAGCTATAAGTGGCCATAATAAGTTGTACAAGTTCGCTCAAACGATTTTTTCCAACCTTAAAAAGACAGGAAATACAGGCAACTACACTCCTTGAATCAATTAATCAAATGAATGTGCATTATCCTGGTTTCAAGGATTATATACTTGACGAACATGAACAATTAAGGGAATTCCTAAATGTTTATGTGGATAATCAACTCTTAACTGACAGACAGCACTTGACACTCAAGGTAGAAGGGGAAACGAACATTTACATCGCACAAGCCATTTCTGGTGGTTGAGGCATTTATAAATGAAGGGATTGAAAAAAGCATTATACGACAACCACGGAAGACAACTCAATTACTTGCGTTTAGCAGTGACTGACCGTTGCAATTTGCGTTGCTTTTACTGCATGCCGGAAGAAGGGTTGCCTTGGAGCAAAAAAGACCAGATCTTGAGCTATGAAGAGATGCTCAGATTGGTGAGTATACTGGCCGATCTTGGTATATCAAAGGTTCGCATCACAGGCGGTGAACCTTTTGTTCGTAAAGACCTACTCCCATTCATGGCCGAGCTGGCCAAAGTGCCGGGTATCGAAAAGATCAATATTACAACCAATGGCACTGCTCCTTTGGCACATATCGAAGCCATGAAAGTGATCGGCATCCATTCAGTCAATTTGAGTCTGGATTCGTTAGATGCAAAACGCTTTCATCAGATCACGAGAAGAGACGAATTCGATCAGGTTTGGACTTTTTACAACGCTTTGATAGCGAATGGAATGAAAACAAAGATCAATGCGGTAGTCATGCAAGAGCATAACTTAGCAGATATAATTCCGATGGTTGCGTTGACCCAAGATGACCCTGTAAATGTCCGTTTCATTGAAGAAATGCCTTTCAATGGAGGTAGTAAAGGCTATCAACCCATCGAATGGGACTATAAAAAGATACTCGCGCACATTCAAACCGTATACCCTGACATCCTTCGACTGAATGATGAAAAGACTTCAACGAGCTACAATTATCAAATTGCTGGTGCTAGAGGAAGTTTTGGCGTAATACCAGCATATACCAGAACCATTTGTGGTACCTGTGACCGCATTCGCATGACGCCTAAGGGAGATCTAAAAACCTGCCTTTACCAGAAAGGAGGATTCAGCTTGAGAGATTTTATGCGCAAAGGAGTTAGCGATCAAGACATTGAAGAGAAATTTTTACAACTCTTTAAAAACAGAGCAAAAGATGGTTTCGAAGCGGAAAAACAACAGACATCAACTGGATCTTTCCAATCCATGGCTACCATTGGTGGCTAACTCTCCATTGATCAATTAACAAGCATTAAATACCATACATTACCATGATCAGTTATCAAGAAGCATTAGACATTATTTCAACATATCCCTTTCAACGAAGTATTGAAACGGTTGATATCACAGAAGCGAATGGACGGGTGCTTGCTGAAAACATTCAAGCAGATCGTGACTTACCCCCCTATGATCGAGTGACGATGGATGGAATTGCCATCAATTACGATGCCTTTGAAAATGGTCAGCGTTCCTTTGACGTGATCTCGACCATTGGTGCCGGCATTCCTCAACAGAGCATCGAAGCAACAGATAAATGTGTGCAAATCATGACGGGTGCCATTATGCCCAATGGACTAGACACCATTATTCGCTATGAAGACATCAGTATTGAGGGTGATGTGGCCACCATAAACAAAACAGATATCAAAAGGGCACAAAACATCCATTTCAAAGGAGAAGACAGAAGCAAAGGAGACCTTGTGTTACAGCAGGGTACTGAGCTTGGTCCGACTGAATTGATCGTAGCAGCTGCAGTCGGTAAATCAGCACTATCGGTTTATCGCATGCCTAAAGCCGCCATCATTACCACGGGTGATGAATTGGTTGACGTACATGAACAGCCAGAGGCGCATCAGGTCAGGCGTTCTAGTAACTATGGGATATTGGCCTTATTAAAAAGCTGGGGCGTTGCATCAGAACAGTTTCATTTGAAAGACAATAAAGAGTTATTATCCAAAGAGTTAAGTCAATTGATTGAACGTTATGATTTATTAGTACTTACAGGCGGTGTCTCTAGAGGGAAATTTGATTTCTTGCCAGAGGTCATGGATCAATTAGGCGTTAAGAAACAATTCCATAAAGTAAAGCAACGACCAGGTAAGCCTTTTTGGTTTGGATCGGCGCCTAATGGCACCACCGTTTTCGCGCTACCAGGCAACCCTGTTTCTTCTTTTGTCTGCGCAACTGCATATGTGAAATTTTGGCTAAAAAAGTCTCTTGGACTTGATCCAGCGCTAGGCCATGTTAAATTGACCAATGATGTCACCTTTTTGCCCCCTCTCACCTACTTTCTAGAATGCACCGTAAGCACCTCAGCCACTGGTGAACGAATTGCACAAACATTTAAAGGAAATGGATCGGGCGATTTTGCTAACATGACCAAAGCTGATGGCTTTATCGTTTTGCCAGAAGATAAGAATGAGTTCTTTGCTGGTGAAGTTTATCCGTATATTCCCTATAGAAATTCGATCTAATGAGTAAAGAATTCACCCATATCGACAAAAATAAGCCCACAATGGTAGATGTTGGGGCTAAAATAGAAACCAAACGAACGGCTATTGCACAGACCATCGTCCAATTGCCAGATGATATGGCAGAACATGTGAAGGACGGTGAAATTAAAACTTTGAAAGGTCCCGTATTCCAAACCGCGATCATCGCAGGGATTCAGGGTGCAAAAAAGACATGGGATCTGATTCCCATGTGCCATCAAATCAATTTGACTAAGGTTGGTGTTGCTGTTGAATTGAGAGCAGGGCTGAAAGTGGAAATCACTTGTGAGGCCCGCTGCAATGGTAAAACAGGAGTAGAAATGGAGGCTTTAACTGGTGCGTCTATCGCTGCCTTAACGGTATACGATATGTGCAAAGCATTTTCTCATGACATTGAGATCCATACTACTCGCTTGATCAATAAAACAGGTGGTAAGTCGGATTATAATTTAAAATAAGGTTTGTCGTCACTGCGAGGCACGAAGTAGTCTGAGCTCATTATTGAGAAAAGATTCCTTCGTCCTACGTCCTCGGAATGACGTCCTATAAAGCAAATGAAACTCATCGCAGGAACCGATAAAGGGCTTTTGGTCTATCAATTGGAGCAAAATCAATGGAAACTCCAAGACATCCATTTCAATGGGCTACCCATTGGTGCGTTTCATCAAGATGAAAATCAATTTTGGTGGGTAGCCATTAATCATAAACACTGGGGTAGCAAGTTGTATCGAAGTAAAGATCAAGGCGAAAGCTTTGAACAACTGAATTCCCCCTCCTTTGATAATGACAGTGCCTATACATTGAGATCAATCTGGACGATCAATTCCCATCGAAATGAGATCTACCTAGGCACGGAGCCTGCTGCTCTCTTTAAATTAGAAGGCGATGTTTTTAAAGAAGTAAAGGCACTAAGTCAACATCCGAGTAGACCCGATTGGCAAGGCGGTGGTAAAGGAAGTAAAAACCCCTTCTTGCACAGCATCGTCTTCCATCCAGAAGAGCCACAAGAGCTTATGGTAGGTATCAGCTGTGCCGGTGTATTCAAAACAGTCGATCATGGGCTAAGTTGGAATCCGTCGAACAATGGGCTAAAAGCATTTTTCTTACCCGATTCAACTGTTGAAGTAGGTCATGACCCTCATGCGATCTTGAGGCATTCTCAACAGACCAATGTGCTTTGGCAACAAAACCACTGTGGCATCTATCGCTCGATCGACAATGGCGTGACTTGGAATGATGTCTCTGATCGGGAAGGAAAAGCCTTTTATGGCTTCGATCTCGTGATCGATGAAGAGGATATTGATACTGCTTGGGTCATTCCGGCACAATCCGATGACATGCGAATGCCATATCAGGGTAAACTGGCTGTTTATCGAACCAATGATGGAGGTGAAACCTGGGTATCAATGACCAAGGGATTACCTCAAGAAGCCGCTTTTGACCTAGTGCTAAGGGATGGTTTTGATAAAAATGGGCAATATCTCTCCTTCGGAACCAATAATGGTAACCTCTATATCAGTCATGATCTGGGCGAAAGTTGGTCTACCTTAAGTCAAAGCCTAAGTGCAGTAAGGTCAGTTCATTTCATCGATTAGGCTATCCAATTCTTCCCAGCTTAATGAAGCACATGTTCTTCTTTCTGGGAAAGCCCTGGCAGCAGCAAAGGCAAGAAGCTGATCATCATTTGTAATCGATTCAGGGTCTTTTTTAGACTCTCCATTGATCAACTCTAAGAAATCATCAACTATTGGTTTGATTTGAACCAATGACTTACCAATGATCATTTCTGTCAAAATAGCGGTAGATGCCTTTGATATCGCGCAGCCAAATCCCTCAAAAGATGCCTTCTCAATTCGCCCTTCTGATAGTTTAAGATGTAAGGTATACTTATCCCCACACATCGGGTTATACGCCTCTAACGAATGCGTTGCGTCAGCGAGTTGACCGACCAAGGTGTTGTCTTTAGATTTTACCAAGATATGCGTTTGATAAAGTGCCTTAATTCTATCCTTCATAAGAAAAAGGCTTTTGCTTCCTCAATCGCATCAGTCAAGGCATCAACATCTGCTTTCGTGTTGTAGATTCCAAATGATGCCCTAGTGGTGGCGTGTACATTCAGTTTTGTCATTAGTGGTTGGGCACAATGATGGCCTGCTCTGACGGAGATCCCTTTCTCATTTAAAAAGGTAGCGAGATCATGTGGATGAATACCTTCGACGGTAAAGGCAATTACAGGGGCACGCTCCATCCCGCCTTTTACATCCAACAGGTCGATATTTTTCAATTTAGCTAATGCATACTGCGTTAGACCATCCAAATAAGCCTCAATTTCATTTATCCCGATCTCCTGTACAAAATCTATTGCCGCACCCAAGCCAATAGCCCCTGCGATATGCTGTGTACCTGCCTCATGCTTATGTGGACTCTTTCTTAAGTATTTTGCTGACGTGATTCCCACGCGGGTGATCATACCACCACCATAGCTTAGTGGCTCCATCTGATCGAGCCATTCACGTTTACCATAAAGTACACCAAAGCCTGTAGGGCCGTAAAGTTTGTGGGCAGAAAAGGCCATAAAATCACAATCCCAATGCTGAACATCTGTTTTTGCATGAGCTATTGCTTGTGCAGCATCCACAAATACCTGAGCGCCCTCTTGATGTGCTCTTTTCGAAATTTGTGCAACATCTAGCTTTGAACCCAATACATTCGAGGTGGCTGTAATGGCCACTAAAACGGTCCTTTGTGCTAAAAGTGCCGACAGATCAGAAAGTGAAACTTGACCTTCCTGATCAACTGGGAGCGCTTTAATCTGTGCTCCGGTTCTTTTGGCCAACTCCTGCCATGGAATCAAATTGGCATGATGCTCCATTTCACTGACAATGAGTTGATCACCTGGTCTCAAGAGATGCTCAAAATGTGCCTTGGCCAGTTTATTGATGGCATCTGTTGTCCCTGAGGTAAAAACGATCTCTTCAGGATATTGGGCATGAATGAATTGCGCTACCTTTTCTCGAGCTTTTTCAAATGAATTAGTGGCTGCATTAGCAGGCCAATAGCTTCCTCTGCCGGTATTGGCATAATAACCGGAGTAAAAGGATGAGATCGCATCAATTACTGTCTGAGGCTTTTGGGCAGATGCAGCAGTATCTAAAAAGATCAACTCCTTACCAAGCGGCGTTTGCTGCTTGAAGATGGGGAATTGAGATTTGATCGATTCTATGTTCATAATAATTTTAGCCGTCATTCCGAACTTGATTCGGAATCTCCTCAATACATACCAATGGACCATTAGCAGATCCTGAAACAAGTTCAGGATGACGTTTTGTTAGGGCTGGCATGAATTTAACATTCGACATTAATTATGGATGCGCTGAAACCCAAACTTCACCATCCTCAAAGATCTCTTTTTTCCAAATGGGCACCGTTTCTTTGAGGGTATCAATGGCGTATTCGCAAGCAGCAAAAGCCTCTTTTCGATGTGCTGATGAACAAGCGATCACCACTGCTTCTTCTTCTATCTCTACCCTGCCCATTCTGTGGTGAATAACCATGTCATGAAGCCTCCAATTCTCAATGGCCTGATCAGCGATCTTTCTCATTTCTTTGAGCGCCATCGGTTCATAAGACTCAAACTCCAAATGCTGAACTGGTTTTCCTTGGGTTTGGTTTCTGACCGTACCCACAAAAACCACAATGCCACCTGCCCCAGGATAAACAACCGCATCTGTACAGGCTTTCGCATCTAATCTACTTTCTGTAATCAATATCTTTTCCATCAACCACCACTTACCGGTGGAATCAAGACCACCTCATCACTAGGTTTTAACTGATAATTATCCGAAACGTATTCTGTATTCACTGCAAATTTGAGTGAAGCGAGTTTTTCAAAATCTGGAAAGTTGCTGATCAATTCCTTGCGCAGCGCAGCAATAGATGGTTCTCCAGAAATCTCCACCTCGGTTCGTTTCTGTTTTAAAATGTCTTTGGCAATACCAAATGCCGTTATTTCTATTTTCATATTCTCTAAATAATCGTCACTGCGAGGTACGAAGCAGTCTTCTATTCCCGAAGTGAAGATTCCTTCGTCCTACGTTCTCGGAATGACGATAACTATATAATTAATAAGCTGGTAGGCTTGGGTCAATTTCGTTTCTCCAAGCTTCAATTCCTCCCTTTAAATTAACCAAGTTAGTAAAACCTTGTGCTTGTAATATTTCAATCGCCTTTTGACTTCTCCCACCTACCTTACACATGACCACTACTTCTCGATCTGTAGGGATCTCACTCGCGCTACTTTTGACTTTATTGAGAGGAATTAATGTCGCCCCTAAATTGGCGATCTGATATTCATAATCTTCCCTCACATCCAGCAACCAAACAGCATTTTCGGTCATTTTTTTGTTTAGCTCAGCAACTGAGACCTCTTTGATTTTACGCTTTTCGATATTCCCCATACAAAAAGCCTCATAGTCGATCAGCTCGTGAATGGAAGGGTTGTCTCCACTTAAGGGATTATTTTTTTGCCGTTCTACTTTAAGTGTGTGGGTCGTGAAATCTAACCCATCAAATACGAATAGCCTACCAGATAGCGACTCACCGATCTCTGCGATCAATTTTATGGCTTCATTGGCCATCATAGAACCAATAATCCCTGGTAAAACCCCTAAAACTCCCCCTTCGCTACAGCTTGGCACCATTTCTGGCGGTGGCGGAGTTGGAAACAGATCGCGGTAGTTTGGTCCTCGGCCCTCTTTGGTTTCGGCATTGAAAACCGAAACCTGTCCTTCAAAACGAAATATTGCCCCATAGACCAGTGGGATACGATGAAAATAAGAAGCGTCATTCACCAAATATCGGGTAGCCAGATTATCCGAACCATCGATCACCAGATCATATCCTTTTAAGATTGCCATGGCATTAGATGCATTAATTGAGGCTTCAAAAAGCTCAAAAGATGTGTCTGGATTTAATTTAACTAGCTTTTCCTTTGCTTTTTGTCCTTTTGATGAGCCAACTTGTTCTACTTCAAATAAAACTTGTCTTTGAAGATTTGATAAACTGACTTCATCAAATTCGACAATACCGATTTTGCCGACACCAGCAGCTGTGAGATACTGAAGAATCGGTGCCCCAAGTCCACCCGCACCAATCACCAAGACAGCCGCTTTTTTAAGCTTCTGTTGTCCTTCTTCTCCAAATTCAGGGATGATGATCTGACGGTGATATCGTTGGTAATCTTGCTTAGTTAACACGGGCTTTGAATTGGGCTAAATTTTCTGGTGTGTCTATATCAAAAAAGTAATGATCAGATGACGTAGTAAACTTGATCAAGTGCGCATCGTTTGCTTTGACAATAGCAGAACAACCATTCATTTCTGTGTGCTCAGCGATGGCTTTAAAATGAGCAGATCCAAATAGCACCGGATGACCTTTTTTATTCTTTTTGAATGGCGCCAAGATGGCTTCGTAGTTCTTAGCCGATCTAAATTCAGCAAGTAAGGCATTGTAATCAGCCGTTGTGAGTAAAGGCATATCGCTCAGGCAGATCATGATGGCCTCTGTTTGTTCAGTTGCCGCTAAGCCTGCTTGAATAGAGCTTGTCATGCCTTGTTCAAAATTGGCATTGTGAATGAAGGTTGGCTTTGTTATTTGGGTCTTTGTAATGAATGATTGAACAGCGTCCGCATCCCTCCCAGTAACAACTATTAACTGGTCGATTGTGGCATTTGCCAGTTCCGTATATGTTCGCTCAATCAAGCGTTCACCGTTACTGATATCTTTCAGTAACTTATTCGGTCCTTGCATACGTGCGGACAAACCTGCAGCAATTAAAATCGCCGTAATGTGCATACACGAATAAACAAAAAAAGGAGCAAAATGCTCCTTTTATGTTCTTATACCTGCTTAGGTCTAGTTGGCGTTGTTGTAGTAAAATCTTTCGTGAACGATCTGACCGTCTTTCCATCGCTGTACACCTACTTGTTCCATTTTTGCTCTTGTGCCATCTTGGAAAGTAACATCCATCATAGTTTCGTGCATGACCACACCGGCTTCTTCATCAGAAGTGATGCTTTTTACATCTAACCCATGGAATTCTTTCACCATGCTTAAAAACTCTACTTCATGCGCTCTGCAGGCTTCTTTACCTTCCCAAGTTCCTCTTGGCTCAGTCAATACCACATCTTCTGCATAATACTTGTCAAATGCTTCTAACAGCTGACCTTGGCCTAGCATGTTGTAAATGTCTTCAGTTCTTTCTTTATAAGTCATTTCTTTCGAATTTATATGTATATACATAGATAACAGTATCAGGAATAAAAAGTTCAATGGACTGCGTATTTTTTGAAAATAAATTAGTCGACTGAAAAGACCCATGCCTCCGGATCAGGACAATTATCGAGAAACTCCTGTCTTTGAGAGAGTTTAGCAACACCAGGATAATCTCCACTATGCCCCTGGAGGTCCCACATTAATTGAAAATGAAGATGCGGCGGCCAATGATAATTTTCTCCGTACTCTCCTAGCCAGGCAAAAAGCTCCCCTTGTTTAATCCATTGTCCTACTCGTAATCCTTCAAGAGATCGTTGAGCAAGGTGTCCATAAAGACTATACAAAGTGGCGCCTCCAATTGCATGCTCCAGAATGATCACAGGTCCATAATCACCATGGACAGCCAAGTTATTGAACGAATGGACTTTACCTTCTAGTGGCGCATACACTGGTGTTCCTGCCTTCGCCCAAATATCTATCCCTAAATGGAGAGTACGCGCTTCCTCATCACTAAACAAATCGCTTCTTGCATAAAGGCCTCTATTTTCTCCATAGCCACCCCAACCTACTTCAGCATCGGCTGATGCCAGTTGGTCAAAAATAAATTGAGTGAACTCATCTTCATCATTCACATCTATTGTGGATAGTACTTGATTGTCTTTGCTCAAATCTAGTTTTAATGCCTTATCAAGATCAAATTTGATGACCTGAGATGGTTTGATGTGATGTTCTTTCAGCAAATCGTTGAGCATCTTTAACGAAATAATTTTTTCTAGTGATTATAGGAACCTATTGAGCAAGCGATTAATCAATCACATAGCTCTTTTAGACATTCTATTAAGCATTAATCTGAAAGTTTCACAATCAGGCGGTTCATAAAGGCTATTCCTTGCTCCAATTGATCTTTATCGATAAACTCATCAGCTCTGTGTGCTTGAGCGATGTCGCCAGGCCCGCAGATCATGGCTTGAAAGCCTGCCTCTTGAAACTGTCCGGCCTCGGCTGCATAACTCACGGCATCAACTCCTTGATGATCCGCTAACTCCTTTACTAAGCTCACAATTTCCTCATCCTCTTTTGTATCTAATCCAGGAACCGCAGGATGTATCGGATTCGTTTGAATATCAAAGCCGGGAAAGATCTTGCGTAATTCAGCTTTTCTCTGTTCACAATAAGCCTCAAACTCAGCGTGGATTTCGTGTGGTGTTTCAGAAGGAATGGTGCGTACATCCCAAGTAAAGTAACAAGATTGGGCAATGACATTTGAGGCGATGCCCCCTTTCATGATTCCCACATGAATGCTGGTGTGATTTGGGGTAAAGCGATCATCCGTTTTACCCGCCTCGATCAGGCTATTCATTTTGTTCTCTAGCCAAAGCACCAAACGCATGGCTTCATGAATAGCACTAACTTCCGTTTTGATACGACTGCTATGTCCTTCAGAGCCCGAAACTGTGGTCTCAAAGATGCAGATCCCCTTTTGTCCTATGGTTGGGATCATCATCGTGGGCTCTCCAATAATGGCAAATGTTGGTTTTTCCGTATAATGTGCATTGATGTGCGCAGCCAGTTCAGGCGCCGCCAAACAGCCAATTTCCTCATCATAGGAAAAAGCAAAGTAGATAGGCTTTTTCAGTTTTGCCTGGGTCATCCTTGGCAAAGCGGCCAAGCAGCAAGCAATAAAGCCTTTCATGTCGCAGCTTCCGCGAGCATACAGCTTACCATCTCCTTTGTCTATCAATTGAAAGGGCTCAGAAGACCAATCCTGTCCTTCTACCGGCACAACGTCTGTGTGTCCAGACAAGATAACCCCGCCGTCTTCAGCAGGTCCTATTCGGCAGTGTAAAGAAGCTTTAGTACCCGCTTCATTCGGAACCAATGTGGTGTTAACACCATATGATTCAATGTACTCTTTGATCCAAGTAATGATGGATGTATTCGATTCTCCACCTAAGACTGGAAATGAGACAAGTTTGGATAGTATTTCTGCTGCAGTCATTATCGTCTTTAGTTTTTAGTATTCCTTCTATGCTGGTCCATAATTAATGGCCACAGCGATCAACAAGCTTACCCAAGCAAGTCCCAAGATCACGAGTACCTTAGGCATAATAAATCGCAGCCATCGATCGAAGGGGATTCTACACATGGCGAGCATGGCAATGAGCCCCCCTAATGTTGGGTTGAACAAATTGGTGACGCCATCTCCTATTTGAAATGCCAAAATGGTGGTTTGGCGCGTTAAGCCTAGTAAGTCTCCCATAGGGATCATTATGGGCAGTGTGGCCAAGGCTTGTCCACTTCCTGAGGGAATAAAGAAATTGATCATGCTTTGTGCTGCTGACATGGCAACAGCTGAACCATACAAGGGCAGAGATTGTAATCCTTGTGCCAAGTAAAAAGCGATGCTATCTGAGATATTCCCCATTTCCATGGCTACTTTAATTGAGGTGGCAAATCCAACCATAAAGGCGCCTGGTGCCACCACAGCCACAGATTTTAAGGCTGTTTCACTAATGGCTCTCCCCGATTGTCTCGAAGCAATACCCGCCAAAATCGAGATGATGATGAACATGGCTGAGATCTCATTGATGTACCAATGAACCGTAAAGACACCATAAAGGGTAACGCCTAATCCAAGGACAAAAATCAACAAGACCAACCAGTTGTTTCCTGTCATTCGATAGTCTTCCAGAGGTCTAGACAAATCAAATCCTTTGGTATCAATACCTAAGGATAGACTCTTTTCAGGATGGTTTAGAATTCGCTTAAAATACCTGACATTGACAAAAGCCAAAAATGATAAGCCTGAAATACATAAGATCGACCTCAACCACCAACCCGAAAACATGGGCATTTGTGCAATAGTATGTCCTGTACCTACTGTGTAGGGATTAACGGGAGATAAACCGAAACCGACCGTTACACCACCCACCGCAATACTCGCCGCCAACATGAGATCTCCTCCAATCGCCAAACTTGTAATTGCCGCAATGGGAATAAGGGCGATATTGTTCTCGTAGCCAACAAACACGCCCAAGGCTCCGAAAAGGAAGGTCATCGCTACGACCAATAAATATTTTCGCTCCACTCCCAGCCTTTTGATAAAGGAACCGACTGCATTTTCGATCATTCCAGATTCTTCAAGAATACCAAACATGATACCACTCGATAGTACAATGAAGATGATCGCAATGGCCGATTCAAAGCCACCAGGGATGGCCAGAAAGGTATCTAAAAAGGAAAGTGGTGTTTGTTCAACAGACTTATAGGTACCAGGAATGACACGTTCACGCCCATCTATAAGCTCTCGTTGAAACTCGCCTGCCGGAATGACATAACTGAGTAATGCGGTTAAAACAATGATACCAAAGAGCATCACCAGCGGATGTGGGATTCTTTGGTACCATTTCTTATACGGATTGATGTTCAATTATTGCAGCTTTTCAAATTCCGTCTTGATCTCTTCAAACTTAGCTTTTAACTCTTCAAATCGGTCATATGCATCCTGACCTGGTCTTTGATCAGCTCTACCGATCATTGAACCTAAGTAGCCTGTTTGCGATTGAAGCATTGGTTGCATGTAAGTACCAGGAGAAGTCACCAATTGATAATAGACCTTGTCTAGGGCTTCTTTCTGGCGCTGCACCTTTTTGCTTACTTTCTCCTGATCCAAAGAGTTCTTCAAGGCATCCCGTTCTTTGTCTATTTCAGCAACCAACTGGTTTACTTTGTCTTGGAAGTCTCTGATCTCAAGAGCCAAGGCTTCTTGTGCCGCCACGTCCTCATCACTTGTGAGCGTTACTCTAGGGTCTAATAGAACTCCAAATTCACGCTCCAGCACTTGATCGCCTACGGTTAATCTCGCCTTATAGGTACCTGTACTAACCATTGGACCATTACCAAGGTAAGATCTTCTTTCATTGGCACTCCAACCGCCTCTATGTCTCATGTTCCAAACAAATCGATTGAGGCCTTCTCTGTTAGGTAATCCTCCTGAAGCAGGGACATTAGAGAACTCCGTAGACATATCTCTTTCGGTATTGACCGCAGGCTCAGGACGCCCACTTACATAGTTTCTTACCAATTCTCCTTCTTCGTTGAAGATCTCAATTTGCACCTTATCCTCATCTGCCAAATAATAGTCGAAACGAACACCCATACTTGAGTATTCAGGACCATTATTCTCGCTTCTTGCCCTCATATAGTTTCTAATTCCATCTTTCGGTTGAAAGAAAACGGCTTTTTGATTCCCTATTTCATTGATTCCACGAAGACTTGTCAGATCATCTAAAATCCAGAAACCGCGACCCATGGTCGACAAGGCCAAGTCGCCTTTGTGTACTTTGATATCAGTAACTGGCGTCACTGGGAATTGCTCAAATGGCGTCCAAGAAGTGCCATCATTCAATGAAACAAAAAGACCAAATTCGGTACCAGCATAAAGAACTCCTTCTTTTTCATCGTCCTCCCGCACAACTCGTGTTGGGTGGTCTGCTGGAATACCGTTGGTGCCATCGGTTAATAACTCCCACGTCTTTCCATAATCTTCTGTTTTATAGATATATGGTCGATAATCATTCAACTGATACCTTAGTATAGAAACATAGGCTTTTGCTGGGTTGTGCGGAGAAGGTTCTACAGCATCCACTCTTCCGCCAATAGGCATATCAGGTGTCACATTTGCCCAAGTTTTTCCTCCGTCTAGTGTTACGTGAACGGGCCCATCATTGGCACCTACCCAAATCACACCTTCTTTGATCGAAGATTCTCTGATCGCATAAATAGTCGAATAATACTCTTCTCCTGTCACGTCTCTCGTAATCGGTGCACCAGGCACTACTTGCTTGTCTGCTTCAAAAGCAGTTAGATCAGGAGAAATGATTTCCCATGTCTTGCCATCATCAATGGTTTTGTGCACATACTGAGAGGTATGATAAACCACGTCAGGGTTGTGAGGAGATACATGAATAGGCGCTACACGTTGGAATCTGAATTTTAAATCTTTTGGATTATGTCCGTAGATGTTCGTTGCCCCAACATAGTATTGTAACTCTTGTCCAGTCGTTTTATCATAAACGCCAAAACGTCCTTTACAATTCGAATAGACGATATTCGGGTTACCTGGTTTTGGTACGGCAGGGCCTGTTTCACAGCCTCCCGTATTCAAAATGTAAGAATTGCTACCTGCCTGTACGCTCAACGGTGGCTCACTAGGCACAGCTATTGTACTGGAATTATCTTGCTGCCCGGCATACAAATAGTATGGGAATTGATCATCTACCTCTACCTGATACAACTCAGCTGTTGGCTGATTGAATTGTGTGGACCACGTTTTACCGTTATTTAGCGTGACATTGGCTCCACCGTCATTTGATTGGATCCAGATACTTGTGTCATTTGGATTTACCCAAATGTCATGATTATCACCATGAGGCGTGCGCATCGTACTCCAGCTTTTACCGCCATCAGTAGACTTTAAAAATCTTAAGGCATTGTTGTAGACCACATCCTCATTTTTCGGATTGGCATAAATATTCGTATAGTAAAACGGACGATTCGTCAAATTGCTATTATCTGAAACGAACGTCCAGCTAGCTCCTCGGTCATCAGAACGGTAAAGTCCACCTTGCTCATCAGACGCTTCTATGTTTGCATAGACCACATTTGGATTAGCAGGTGAAACCGCAAAATCGATCTTACCAACATATTGATCCGGTAAGCCATTCGTCAGTTTATTCCAGGTCTTGCCTGCATCTGTTGATTTATAGACCCCACCTTCTTTCGATCCCGAAATGATGGTCCATGGTTTTCTTTCACCTCTCCAAAGCCCTGCATAGAGTGTGTTGGGATCATCGGGTGCAAATTCTAAATCGGATACACCCAAACTATCGGAATGATAAAAGACCTTTGTCCAGTTCTTACCACCATTCGTGGTTTTGTAAACTCCTCTCTCTTCATTCTTACCAAAGGCTTGCCCAATTGCCGCGACATAAACGGTATTCGGGTCATTAGGATGAATTTCTACGGCACCGATCTGTCCCGTATTTTCTAAGCCAACAAAAGTCCAGGTTTTCCCCGCATCTTCTGACTTATAAACCCCTTTACCCGTGATGACATTTGATCTTAAACCATCAGAACCTGTACCCACATACATGATATCGGGTTGAGGCTGATGAACAGCAATAGCACCAATTGAAGGTGTAGAGAAATAACCGTCTGAGACGTTTTCCCAGTTCATACCATAATCATCTGTTTTCCAGACACCACCTCCTGTAGCACCCATAAAGAAAGTAGATGGCCGTTGTTCTACGCCCATGACAGCCGTTACACGACCACCTCGTAGTGGGCCTACATTTCTGAATTTATAGCCATTGATGATTTGCTGAACGTCTTGTCCTTGTACCGCAAAGGCAAGACAAAACGTAAGAATAGAAAGAATCGCTTTTTTCAAAATAATAGATTTTAGTTTGTGCATGGAATTTAGCATAAATGCCATGAAATGCAGAATACACTTTTGATAAATGGACAGACTTTAGTGCGAAAGTTTTCCGGATACAAAACCGGTAGCCCAAGCGGCTTGAAAATTGAAGCCACCCGTAACCCCATCAATATCCAACACCTCACCAGCAAAATAGAGATTGGGCACGACCCTACTTTCCATCGTCTTCATGTCAATACTTGCTAAAGATATACCCCCACAGGTAACGAATTCCTCCTTAAAGGTGGTTTTTCCCTTTACGGCATACTGATCGTTGGTCAGCAAATTGATCAACTTATTCTTCTCTTTTTTCGCAACTTCCCTCCAAGGTTTCTCAGGTTCAATTCCAGCCTTGTCTAGTAAAAAGAGCCATAAGCGTTCGGGTAAATCAAATGGGTTTTTATTCTTGATCTTTCGCTTACCGGCATCATCGACCAACTGACCGAATCGAGTCCTTAACTGATCTTCTGTTGTGCCCCCTAGCCAATTCACTTGAATATCAAAGGCATAATTGCGTTCAGCCAAAATTTTTGCTCCCCAAGCTGAGGTCTTGAGAATGGCAGGCCCACTCATACCCCAATGCGTGATTAGTAAGGGCCCCTGCTGTACCAATTTTGTTCCTAAAACGCTGACTTGAACCTGCGAAACAGTTATGCCCATCAGCGCTTTGATGGATTCGTTTGGCATGTTAAAAGTAAACAAAGAAGGTACTGGCGTACTAATATCGTGTCCTAATTCCTTCAACCAATTAAGTCCACTTTCTTTAGGACTTCCGCCCGCTGCAACGATCACATGGCTGAAATCCAAGGGCGTGCCATTCACTTGAAGCCTGATACTTCCATTCTTCTCGATGGCGCTCACTTCTTGCTTCGTTTTGATTTGCACACCAAGGGTTTGGCAGGCGCTGATTAATGCGTCAATGATGGTCTGCGAATCGTCTGTTGTTGGAAAAACACGGCCATCAGCCTCTGTTTTGAGCATTACCCCCTGCGACTCGAACCAATTAAACGTATCTTGAACGCTGAACTGGTCAAAAACAGGTCTTAGTTTTTTGGCACCTCTTGGATAGAATTTCACCAGCCCATGATTGACAAAGCAGCCATGGGTCACATTGCATCTACCACCACCTGAAACCTTTACTTTAGCTAATAATTTTGAGCTTTTTTCGAAAAGTGTCACCTTGGCCTCAGGATGATGGAAGGCGACCGAATATGCAGCAAAAAAACCTGCAGCTCCTCCCCCAATGACAGCGACGTTTATCTTTTCCATTCGGCAAGATATTGCATTCTGCTTAATCTTTAGAGGGTTGATGTAAAGTTGTTAGGGTACGAGGACAAGAGCTAAATAGCAAGCCAAAGAATAATGTCAACGCGACGGTTTTTACGTCTGCCTTCCCATGTGGAGTTGTCGTATATCGGATTGAATAAGCCAAAATCTTTGATCTCAATAAATTCTTCTTTGACTTTCTCATTCGTCAGCAATTCCTCGACAACCGATTCCGAGCGCATTTGGCTGAGCCATTCGTTGTATTCCTTTCCTCCTACATTATCGGTATGACTATGCACCGTAATGACATAATTATGAATGTTAGGAATTGAATCTAAAAATTGCTGCACTTGTAAAGACTGCTCCCATTCTACAAAAAAACTCCCCCCTCTAAAGTAAACACTCTTCAAAAAAGAGGGCTCACCAAAGTCTTGACCATAGACCCAAAGCGAATTGCCTACTAAAAAGAAGATGAAGACCAGTTTTTTCACTGCGTTTAATTTACAAAAAGAACGAATTGTGTCCTCTACTGTTTCGAGACCTTTAGCGAAAGTGACTAAATTGGACGAGGTGAATTCAAAAAAAGTAGAAGTTGTGATGGGGATTAGTGGTTGCGGCAAGACCACCATTGGCCAAGGAGTAGCCCACTTGGCCGCAATTCCTTTTTTAGATGGAGATGATTTTCATCCCAGAGAAAATGTATTAAAAATGAGTCGCGGCTTAGCTTTGGACGATGATGATCGCTGGCCTTGGCTTGCTGCTATTGTCGAATATGTCAAACAAAGTCATCGCGAGCATTTTGTCTTGGCCTGCTCCGCATTGAAACAAGAGTACCGTAGTTTCTTAACACAAAGTCTCGATTGCCAATTTCATTACTTGCACATCAGTCGACAAGTTGCTATCGACCGAATGACAAATCGAAAAGGACATTTCATGAAACCTGACTTGGTCGATTCGCAGCTCGACACCTTAGAAGTAACCCCCGATCTGCACCAAATTGATGGTGCAATGTCTCAAGAGCAGATCACGGAAGCCATTATCCAGAAAATGAAATAATTCCCTAGCTTGTGCTCCTCAAATTGACCTTATGGAAGAAGTTCGCTTGATACTTGCCATCGTGACTGGAGTGGTCCTGCTCCTGACCCTGATCATAAAAGTGAAGTTGAATGCCTTTTTAAGTTTATTGATCGCCGCGATCTGGGTAGGCATATTAGGTGGTTTAAGTACAACTGAGATCATTGACTCCATCTCCACTGGCATGGGCGATACATTGGCCTTTGTGGCGACCATTGTCGGTTTAGGGGCTATTTTCGGTGCTTTTTTAGAGCACTCAGGTGGAGCTCAAGCCTTGGCGATGTTCTTGCTGAAAAAAGGTGGTGAACAACGTGCACGATTGGCCCTACTCATCACGGGGTTCATTGTGGCCATTCCCGTCTTTTTTGATGTGGGACTGATCATCTTGTTACCCATTGTCAGTGCCTTATCTAAGAAAAGTGGCAAGCATATCCTTCACTTTGCGCTACCCTTGATCACGGGCCTAGCGGTTACGCATAGCTTTATACCGCCAACACCTGGTCCTGTTGCCGTGGCTGAAATCCTTCAGGTAGACCTCGGCTACGCGATCATGATCGGCGCCTTGATCGGACTACCGATCGTGCTATTGTGCGGTTTATACCTAAGTCGATTGATCACTCCTGAAATGAAAGCAGAGGCACAAGAGGTCACGTTAACCTTCGATTATGATGCCTCACTGGTAAAGACCATCTTCTTTGTTTTGGGCTTTCCACTCTTACTGATATTGAGCGGCTCATTGTTCCAAACACTATCCGTCGAAAACCTGATTGAATCTGCCGAATGGATTGAGATCCTGAGCTTTCTTGGCCATCCGTTCATTGCACTGATCATTGCCGCGCTTCTTGCCCTATATTTTCTCGGCACAAAAAGAGGATTGTCTAAGGCGGAGTTATTTAATGTAGCTAACAAAAGCTTAGCGCCCGCAGGCTCTATCATCCTCATTACTGGCGCGGGTGGTGTGCTTAAAAACACGATGATCAACACGGGTATTGGTGATATGATCGGCAATGCCATGGCCAACTCAAATTTCTCAGTGATCTTATTGGCCTACCTCGTCGCTGCACTGGTAAGAATTATGCAGGGTTCTGCTACTGTGGCCATGCTCACGGCTGCGGGTATTGTGGCCGCGGTTTTGGCTGACATGCAATTGAGCATGCTCGATCGAACCTTTGTAATGATGGCAATTGCGGCAGGATCGGTGATTGCATCACATGTTAATGATAGTGGCTTTTGGTTGGTCAATCGATACTTGAATCAGTCTGTGCCAGAAACCATGAAGGCGTGGACAATACAGTCTACCTTCATTTCAGTCACGAGTTTTGTGCTGATCTTCGTCCTTTATCAATTATTTTGATCAGTCCCAATCCGTATGGAAGATGCCTTCGCGGTCGATGCGCTCATACGTGTGAGAACCAAAATGATCACGCTGTGCCTGAATCAAATTCAATGGCAATCTACCGCTTGTGTAGGCCAAAAAGTAATTGAGCGAAGCACTAAGCGCTGGAACTGGGTACCCTGAAGTCATGGCGGAAGCCACCACCTTCTTTAATTGAGGCAATTGCTTTTTGACTTGATCCACGAGCACATCGGACATAAGGATATTGTCAATAGTCGGTTCAGCGTCAAAAGCTTTCCTGAAATCCTCCAACATGCCCGAGCGAATTATACAGCCCCCTCTCCAAATCTTGGCGATCACTTCCATGTCGAGGTCATAACCATAGGCTTCAGAAGCACTTTTCAACTGAACAAATCCCTGAGCATAGGCTAGGATAAAACACAAATGCAAGGCGCTTTTCATGTCATCAACAGTCAATTCTAGCGGAGCGTGGGCTAAATCATATTGCTTATCAGCTCGCACCCGTTGGTCTTTGAAACTAGAAATTTGACGCATGCTGACGGAAACATCTACCACCGGGATTGGTACACCAAGGTCCATGGCATTTTGAGAAGTCCATTTTCCTGTTCCTTTTTGTTTGGCTTTGTCCAAGATCTGATCAACCAATTCGCCATTGGTAAACTCGTCTTTTTGTGCAAATATTTCTGCCGTGATTTCTACCAAAAATGAAGAGAGTGAGGACTTGTTCCAATCTTCAAAGATCAAACGAAGACCATCGTTTGATAAGCCCAAGCCGTTTTTCATGAGATGATAGACTTCTGAGATCATTTGCATCATGGCATATTCAATCCCATTGTGTACCATTTTGACATAGTTACCAGCGGAACCATTTCCTAAATGTGCCACACAGGGCTCTCCATCCACTTTTGCAGCAGCTGCTTCAAAAACGGGCTTGATGTATTCATACGCTTCACGATCACCTCCCGGCATGATGCTTGGCCCTCTCCGCGCTCCTTTTGCCCCTCCAGAGACGCCTGCTCCAAAGAAATGAATACCTTCCCTTTTCAACTCTTCAAAACGACGATCGGTATCGGTAAAAAAAGAATTGCCACCATCTATGATGATATCACCGGCTTCAAGCAAGGGCTTGAGGTCGCTAATGACCCCATCGACAGGCTTACCAGCTGGTACAAGCAACATGATCTTTCTTGGTTTAGACAATGCCTTGACGAACTTTTCCTTGTCTGCTGTAGCGCTAACTTCTTTGTCTCCAGATTCCTCAAGCAGCGAGGCGACTTTCTCTTTGTCAAGATCAAGTCCGATTGCTGAGAAATCATTATCCGCAACATTCAATATAAAATTTCGACCCATCACGCCGAGTCCTACTAAACCAAAGTCATATGTTGTGTCTGCCATAAGCGCAAGTTTATTAATTCCGCTTGAAAATTAGCGGTAAAGAATTAGTTTATTATCAAAATACCGGCCCACAATCTACAGCTTTTGATTAGTTTTGGGAACTAATACGCTTTGATAGTCATTGGGCAAATTAGATTATCATCGTACTATGCCTTAACGAGTCTATGAAGAAAACTGAAGATCAACAACTTGTCATTTTTGGAGCCTCCGGAGACCTTACGGAGCGCAAATTGATCCCTGCCCTTTTCGATCTTTATTGCGGTGGTTTTCTTCCTAACAAATTTGCCATCACCGGTGTCGGTCGAACAACATACGACAACGATTCTTATCGAAAGAAAGTCATTTTTGAAAATGAGGTAGTGCTTAAAAAGGACGAAAGCGGCGATCAACTCAAATCTTTTGCCGAGAAGATCCACTACCACGCCATGGACACGAAGAGTCTCGACAGCTATGCAGGTTTGCAGCAGAAGCTGGAAGAAATTGATGAAGCCATCAGCTGTGCTGGCAATTACATCTTCTACTTGGCCACACCACCTAGCTTATACAGCACCATCACCTCGGGTTTAGCGAAAACAGGCCTGCACAAGGATGACACCCATTGGAGAAGGTTGATCATTGAAAAACCTTTCGGATATGATCTAGCATCAGCAAAGGAACTCAACCAGCATATTCTTCAAGATTTTGACGAAGAGCAAATTTACCGCATCGATCATTACCTCGGTAAAGAAACGGTACAGAACATGTTTGTCACCCGTTTTGCCAATACGATCTTTGAACCGCTATGGAATAGAAATTGTATCCACCGAGTAGAGATCACTGCTGCCGAATCTGTGGGTGTTGAAAAACGAGGCGGTTATTATGATAACGCCGGTGCGCTGAGAGACATGGTGCAAAATCACTTGTTCCAACTGGTGGCGCTAGTGGCCATGGAACCACCCGTTAAAGCAGATGCAGAGTCGATACGGAATGAAAAACTTAAGGTATTTCAAAGTTTAAGACCATATACTCAAGAGTCTGTAAAAGAGAATGTTATAAGAGGCCAGTATTTAAGCTCAAATGTTAGAGATAAACACATATTAGGTTACCGAGAAGAACCGGGGGTTGACCCTAATTCGAAGACGGAAACCTATGTGGGGATGAAATTCTTTATTGACAATTGGCGTTGGGCAGGTGTTCCTTTTTATATCCGTACGGGGAAAAGACTCCCTACCCGTGTAACGGAAGTGGTGATTCACTTTAAACCCAATCATCATCACCTATTCGCCAATGAAAAAGCCCTCGCGAATCCGCAGAACACCCTTGTTCTACGAATTCAACCCAATGAGGGGATATTATTAAAATTTGACATGAAAATTCCAGGAGCCGGTTTCAATACGGAAACTGTTAATATGGATTTTCATTACGATGAGTTATCTGATGTTTATGTGCCAGGTGCCTATGAACGTCTGATCTTAGATTGTATGCAAGGCGATGCCACATTATACGCCAGAGGTGATAGTACCGAAGCCGCTTGGGAATTCATTGATCCGATATTGAAAGCTTGGGCTCAAGATGATGAGATCCCAATCTATGGTTATCCATCGGGCACTTGGGGACCAGAGCATGCCGATGAGTTGATCGAAGGCGATAATATGCAGTGGAGATATCCATGTTCGAATCTAACGGATGATGGCAACTACTGTCAACTTTAACTTAAAACACCTTTCATTTTGAAAACACTCATTTCGCAAGATCCCTTATCAACCGCTCAGGCCTTTGCCGATTTTTTGGCTCAAAAAGTAAGTGAAAATGACATGGTCCATATTGCTTTGTCTGGTGGTTCAACACCTAAAATTCTCTTTGAATTGTTGGCTGACGAATATGATGAAGATATCGATTGGGAAAAACTACATTTCTGGTGGGGTGATGAACGTTGTGTACCACCGACAGATAATGACAGCAATTACAAAATGACCAAGGAGCTTCTTTTTGATGCCATAAGTATCAAAGACGCTCAAATTCATCGAGTTTTAGGAGAAAATGAACCTCAAGACGAGGCGAAAAGGTATGGAGAAGAGATTCTGAAGCATTTACCAACAGTAAACGGATTTCCTCAGTTCGATATCATTATGCTAGGTATGGGCGGAGATGGTCATACTGCATCTATTTTCCCACATGAAATGTCATTGCTTGAGGATAAAGCCATTTGTGGAGTCGCTAAGCACCCTGAATCAGGTCAAAAGCGTGTCACATTAAATGGTCCTGTGATCAACAATGCGAAGAACATCTGCTTTTTAGTAACAGGAGAAGGAAAGACTGAAAAGGTTAATGAGATCTTCCACCAAAAAGAAGACTATCTCTCTTATCCAGCCGCACACTTTAATGGTCAAAATGTGGTATGGTATTTGGACGATTCTGCAGCAAGAATGCTTTAGCATTTAATACTGACTGAAGAAAACCATGAAAAAACTAAGCCTCCTATTACTATTGGTTCTTTTGACTTTTGGTTGCAAAGATGAACCCACGGTCTGCGATATCCCTGAAGACACGATTCCATCATGGATGGACGTGATCATTGAAGATCTAGAGGCTTCAGTCGTTTATGAGTATAGCTATATCAATTCTGCTGAATATGAAAGTCAGCAAGTCTTCATTTTAAAAAATTGCTGTCCTTTTTGTGGTTCAGTTTATATCGTCTACGCTTGCGATGGCACACAAGTTGGCACTATAGGTGATGATGACATTAACGCTAATGATATTGAGAATGAAAAGTTCTTTTGGGCACCATTAGGCAACCAATGTACAAGAATCGATTAGGGTTAATTAATCCATTATTTTGATAGAAATATTGATTATATTGGTTGCAAACAACCAATCTAATCATGTTATCAAAAAACTCATTAGTCCTTTCATTTCTATGCCTTTTTCTCACTTTGGTCACTACTGCACAAGAGACCAGACTACTTAGGCAACCCTCTTTAAGTAGCGATCAGATCACATTCACTTATGCTTCCGATGTTTGGGTGGCTGATCTAGATGGCACGAATGTTAAACGCATCACTTCAACAGCAGCGGTAGAAAGCAATCCACATTTCTCACCAGATGGAAATTGGATCGCCTTTACATCAAATCGAACAGGAAACACCGCGGTCTACGTGGTATCAAAAGAAGGTGGGATGCCCACTCGATTAACTTGGGAGCCCTCTGCCGCAACTGTTCGGGGTTGGTCTCCTGATGGCTCAACCGTATTATATGCTTCAGCACGAGGCACAGCTCCTCGAGGCTATGCGCGTCTCTGGACCGTACCCGCTAAAGGTGGCCCTTCCACATTGGTTTCCTCACAATGGGGATTTGATGGTAGTTATAGTCCAAATGGCAGATTACTAGCACTCGATCGTATGGATCGCTGGGATGTAGAATGGAGAGCTTATCGGGGTGGACAAAATACTCCGCTGATCATCTTGGATACACGAAATCAAAACGAAACACTTCTCCCCTTTGATGAACGCACCACCGATATTCAACCTACTTGGTTGGGCGACAAAGTATACTTTCTCTCTGATAGAGACTGGAACATGAACGTGTGGTCTTACGATCCACGCTCAAAAGCCTTAGAGCAGATCACTTCATTACCAAATACCGATGTCAAGTGGTTAGGGTCAGGTGGTGGACAATTGGTCATTGAACACGATGGTTATTTGCATCTATTGAACCCACAAACAAAAGCCTTGACCAAATTAAGCATTGAGATCACCGCCGATTTTCCTTGGGCGGAAGAGCAATGGGAAACAGTGAGTAATCGAGCCAGCAGCGTTTCCTTATCGGCTACTGGAAAGCGTGTATTGATGGAAGCTCGTGGAGAGATCTTCACTGTTCCAACCGAATTCGGTGACTCGAGAAACATCACAAGAAGTTCAGGAATAGCCGATCGTAGACCTATTTGGTCTCCAACAGGTGATGAGATCGCTTGGTTCTCTGACGAAGGAGGCGACAAGTACCGCTTGTATATCACCAAGCAAGATGGCATCTCTGATAAAAGAAGCTATGATATTGGCGAATCGAAATTAGGCTGGGAACCTACTTGGTCTCCAGATGGTAAGCACATTGCCTTTGTCGATGATGACGTCAGGATCAGGGTATTGAATTTAGAATCGGGCAATATTACCACAGCTGATGTCGGCGGCACCAATTTGGAAAGAGGTAATACGGGCATTACCTGGTCTCCTGATTCGAAAATGCTAGCCTATACGAAGACTGCATCCAATAACTTCAGAAGGATCATGATCTGGAATAGTCAAACGAATGAGGTCACTCAATTAACGAATGAGCTGGCAGACGCCAGTTCTCCCACTTGGGATGCAGATCAAAAGCATTTTTACTTTCTGGCTAGCACAGACGTAGCCTTGGGTTCAAGCTGGGCCAATACCAGCTCCATGATGGCCAATCCAAGTTATGCGGCCTATGTTGTTGTTCTTCAGGATGGTGTTGACTCTCCTTTTATCCCACGAAGCGATGAAGAGTCGGCTGAGGAAAAAGAAGATGAAAAGGAAAAAGATACAGCAGAAGACAGCAAAGGCAAAGAAGATGAACAGAAGGAAGAGGATAAAGGCATAACGATTGATTTCGATCAAATTGATCGAAGAACGATCGCACTACCCCTACCAACTGCCAATTATGTAAGTACGGCAAGTGGTCCGGCAGGCTCCTTCTTTTTAGCCGAGAGAAAACCAGGCCAATTTGCCTTGACCTTACATAAGTTCTCTTTAGAAGATAGAGAAGCAAAGGTATTCATGGAAGGCGTTCGACAATTTAGCATTTCACCTGATGGCAAGAAGATCATTATGCAGGCTGGTCCGGGTTGGACGGTTGCTGGCACTGCTGGTCCAAGTGGCAAAGGTGGAAAAGCTGTTCAAGTCAATTTAAAGATGAATCTCAACCGAATAGAAGAATGGGCACAGATCTTTAAAGAAGCCTGGCGATACGAACAAGACTACTTTTATGATCCTGGCATGCATGGCAGAGACTGGAATACGGTTTATGCACGCTATGCCCCATTGATTCCGCATGTAAGACACAGGGCCGACCTCAACTACATCTTGGACATGATGAATGGAGAACTCTCTGTTGGCCATAGTTTTGTGGGAGGCGGAGATTACCCAAGCGTAGACCGCTCGCAAATGGGCTTGTTAGGTGCTGACTTGGTATTGGATAAAAACAGATGGAAAATTGAACGTATTTATACGACAGAAAGCTGGAATCCTGGGCTCACCTCTCCTCTTGACAGACCCAACATCAAGGTAAAAGAAGGCTATTATTTGGTTGGTATCAACGGCCAAGAGTTAACGTCTAGCCAAAGCCCCTACCAGTTGTTAGATGGAACGGCTGGCGTACAGACGCTTATTCATATCAATGATAAACCCAGTTTTGAAGGTGCATGGACAGCAACGGTAGAACCTATCCGTTCTGAAGGAGCACTACGTCAACGAGCTTGGGTAGAAGATAATCGAAGACGTGTGGATGAACTATCAAACGGCCGATTGGGCTATGTTTGGGTGCCTAATACGGGTGGTCCTGGTTACGTATCTTTCAATCGTTATTTCTTCGCACAGCAAGACAAGGAAGGCGCTGTGATCGATGAACGCTTTAATGGCGGTGGTCTTTTGGACGATTACATGGTCGATCTGATGACCCGATCACTTAGAGCAGGCTTGACGAATGAAGTACCTAATGGGCAGGCCTTTAGCCTTCCTGGGGGAATTTTAGGCCCTAAAGTATTATTGATTAATGAACTCGCGGGTTCAGGAGGAGATTTCTTTCCTTGGGCATTTAGGCAACAAAATGCAGGTCAACTGATCGGTATGACTACTTGGGGTGGTCTCGTGAAGTCTTCAACGCATTATGCCATGATCGATGGCGGTTCCTTAACGGCGCCTGATAATGCGGTATTCGACCCGATCAACAACGTCTACGTAGCTGAAAATGAAGGGGTAGCACCAGATATAGAAGTACGCCAAGATGCAAAAGCCTTAACAGAAGGCCGAGACCCGCAATTGGAAAGGGCTGTAAATGAGCTAATGAAGCTCATCAATGCAAATCCGAAAAAAGTGGTGACTCCACCACCTTTTAATACGCCAGCGAAAAAGAAGAATTGATTGTTTCCTTAAAAGAGTGATCGACTGCAGTCTTGTGGTTGACCACTCCTTTTTTATCCCTCAAGTCATTAAGACAACCACTATTTTGGGTCAATGATGCCTGAAAACTATAAAAATTGGATCACGCGGGGTTTTGTCTTGCTAAGCATAAGCATGTTGGTAGACTTCTTTCTACCCGGCCGTCAATTCCAAGAACAGATTCTGGATTTAAATCGACAAAGAGAAGAGTACTTCAATGCAGCTCAAGGATATCATTACAGTTATCAGATCATAACAGCCCAGCATGTCATTGATCTAAAAGAAAGTCTTTTTTCAGATAAGCTGATCGAATCGGAGGTTTCGTATCGGGTGTCCTGGCTCTTTGGTGAGATCAACCAATTCCAACTCGCAGATCAAGAGCCAACTACTTATAACCTCAGAATTTACTCAGGACTCATTCTGCCTCTACTCGCTTTAGTTGTCTTGCTTTTATCTTTTCGATATGGGGAACGCATGGGGATTCTTCTCTTCGTCATCCAGGTAGCACTTATAGCTGATTTGATCTATTTGATCCAATAGCACCCTTTTCACCTGCATTATTAATTTTCTACTAACTTTAATAAAGACTTTATTTTATGAAACTAGGAGCTTTCTCTATTAGCTTAACTGTCAAGGACATTAACGCTTCAAAAGAATTTTACGAAAAACTTGGCTTTATCCCATTTGCTGGATCCCTCGAGCAACACTATCTGATCATGAAAAATGGGGACACCCTCATTGGACTCTTTCAAGGAATGTTTGAGCAAAACATATTGACCTTTACCCATTGAATAAATAGGTATACTGTCTTCTTAAACGGAAAGAAAAACTTGCTGATGAGCGCCAGTTAATGTCATAAAGCAAATTCATATCCCAATCGAGCAAGCCAAACTCATCGTTGCCTACCATGTCAAAATCAAAACCTGGTCCATGCCGCTGAATGGGTCCACTAGACGGAAAGAAGCTTCTTCTATATGTACTCGCTAATTGCCGAATGTCTGTACGGCGAACGAAACCTACTTCCGGTGCGTAGTTCTCTCCTACGATCTGAGATCGGATGTTCCAAGACCATTCTGGTACATTGTATTCCAAACTCACGCCAGTTGCAAAGGCATTGTCAAGACGCTCTTGTTGAATATTTTGATGATAAAACACCTTGCCATTCACTCGATTATCTGCAGAAGCAATGTTATAATCTAAGCCAAAGGTTCTATCCCATTCATTATACAGCGTGTTATCATAATCATTCATGCCTTGAAAAGTCTGTTTATTGACTAGAAAGCCTGAGATATTTGAACGGGCAAAGACCTTTTGCTGCAAAGACAACATGGAATAATTGTAGGAAGGAAGATTCGCTGATTCATCATCGGCTACCTGCATACTCAACACACCCACTCTTAAGTTATCATTCGCTTTACCACTCAAACGCATCCCGAATGGAATCGCTGAAGAGATATTCTGCCCGGTGCTTTCATCTCTAGAAACACCAATTCGTCGACTAAAGAATGGGCGGGTCCCTTGAATACCGTAATTGGCGAAGAGGTCTGCATTTTCGAGAAAGAACTGACGGCGCTCTGGAAAAAAGATCTCAAAACGATCGAGGTTGGTTACTTGTTGATCTACTTCAACCTGTGAAAAGTCCGGGTTTACCGTAAGGTCTAGATTCAAGCCAGGCGTAACCGCATATTTCAAATCAAATCCTGCATTGAAGCCCGTTTCTGAAGGTGTTCCATCTTCAAAGTTTTGATTATAATTTCCAGCGATATACGGAATAAAAGAGATGTTGCTTCCTGTTTTTTTGGTAGGTTCTTCCCATTCCGCACTCTTCATACTTGCCAAATTGAAGATCTGATAGTTTCGAGAGATAGGTGCCCATGTAGAGCGTTCAGCATTCTCACTATCGATTCGATAAAAGTTCACATTCCAATTGCTTTGCCCTTCGTTAAAACGTAAGGAGTTTAAGGGGATAGCGATTTCAGCTACCCAATAGCCCTCGTATTGCTTAGACTCACCCCTCCATACATTATCCCAATCTAGGCTAAAAGACCCCATACCGCTGCCACCATTGGCGATGAGACCCTCTCTCCTTACGCCATAAGGATTAATGCCAAAAATAAAGGCGTTGGTATTGTCTTGGAAGGTATCAAAGATCACAGAAAAAGAATCGTTAGCCGACCCCCGGAAATCTCTTCTCAAGGATGGAGTCACGTATTCTTGATCTGGAGACGTATTGTACATGACACCCAAGACGTAAACATATTTATCATCGTAGAGAACCCGAGCAACGGACTGATTAATGGCCAATGAGGAATCGTAGGGGAAATACTGCATCCAATTGAAAGCAGAATCAGCCTCCATCCAAATGTCCTCAATTACACCATCTACTGTGATGGGGCTATCAATTTTTTTGAACTGAATGTCCTGAGCAAAGAGACTGTTAGTGAAAAGAAACAGTCCAAAAAGGTATCCAACTCTTTTTAGCATGGCCTAAAATAAGGCTCCTGATAGTCGGAATTCGCTAAATTATATCAGCGGTCTAAATTCAATTGGATTGAGATAATTGTTGCTTAGCAGCAACGATCTTTAGCCAATCGTGGTGATCCATTACGGCACGGAACCCAACATGGTCTTGCCCGGTATCTGGACTTGATTTCATTCGAGCACTTGCACGATAGCTACTACAATAACTCTCATTACAAAGAAAAGAACCGCCTCGTTGTACCCGCTGTGGCATTGCTGGCTGACTTGGATCATACGGTACGTTTGCGCCTTTAGGGTCCACGATCAACCCTCCTTTTGCTAGCTGTGCATAATAATTCACATTATACCAATCAGCGGTCCACTCCCATACATTACCCGCCACATCATAGAGCCCATAGCCATTGGGTTCATACGTCTTAGCTGGTGCTGTCGTAAAGTATCCATCTTCTTCATGATTATGCTCGGGAAAGTCTCCTTCCCAGGTATTTCCACAGATTGTGATCGATTCAAAGTCATTGCCCCAGGGATACAAATTATCTTTCAGCCCCCCTCTGGCAGCAAACTCCCATTCTGCCTCTGTTGGCAATCTTTTACCGGACCATTGTAAATAGGCTTGTGCATCTTCCCAGGAGATCTGCACAACTGGATGATCCATCTTGTCTTCTATCGTTGACCCAGGCCCTTGTGGTTGTCTCCAATTGGCATTTTTTACCCAGCTCCACCACTGTGTCCAATCTTGAAGATTGTCAGTTTCCACAGGTGTAAACACCATAGAGGATGCGACAAGAATTGAATCCGGTGGTTTCGGTGTACCTGAAGGTACTTGTTGCTTGAGCACCTCCCAATCAATGTCTTTTTCAGCGGTAGTGACATAACCTGTAGCATCGACAAATCGCTTAAACGCTGCATTTGTCACCTCAGTGGCATCCATCCAAAAACCGGATACCTCAACAGGGTGTGCTGGAAACTCGTCACGTCTGGCTTGACTATCCCCTTCAATGGCTCCCATCATAAATTCACCATTTGGTATCCATACCATACCTGGAGGACCATTTTTAGGTGATTCAATTGTTTTCCCATCCTTTTGACAAGAGGCCAAGGCCAGGCAACATAAGAGGAGCGTAAAAATCTTTTTCATGAATTGGATCATTTGTACTAATCTATAAGGTATTAAGCACCGTTTGGCATAATGCTACGAGTTTTCTAACTCCTCTATTTTTTATCCCATTGAATTTCTCTTCTGACTTTCAATTGAAATAATAAGTTATTTACGCTCGCATTGGGATCTAAGGCCCTTCCATCTACCTCAAAATTAGTCAAAAATGTAATTCTCCACATCTCGTCTAAATTATACCCTACACCTAAATAAAAGCGTACTCTGTCTCTGGAAAGTTCAGTTAGTCGTTCTTCTACTGAACGAAACAGCTCAATCGAAAATGGAAAAAACCAATAATTATCACCAAGAGGATTTAATAGCTCATATTGACCAGACAGCCGGAGCCTAAAACGCAATTCAAACTGTACAAAATCATCTGAGATATCGTCAAAACTCATCCTTTCCTCTACCCGTCCTAAGATGTTCAGACGTAGATTATCTGTTGGGTCAATGTTGTATTGAACCCCCTGAAAAGGCCTCAATTCAACCCTGTTCGTGTACAAGTCACGAAATTCATAAAAGACCCCAACACCACCTCTCAACATCCAGCGGTCATTTAAACGGTACAGCACCGATGGCCTTATGTTCCAACGACTTTCTGAGTCATCTCTTAAAATAGATCGATAACCCACATCACCGTACAACTGTAGCCGATCATTCACATTGGCATGTAAATTAAAATCTAACCAAATGGATTCTGAACCCTGCGCTAGAAGTTGACCGCTTAACAGTGAGAAACAATAAACAAATAAGAGTCGGGGCAGCATAATTGGTACGTGTCGCTTAAATCAATGAATAGAAGACAAAGTTATGTATTCTTTCTGCGGAGTTTCAAAAACTGCAAATTCATTCCTGAACCTTTTTGATTTTTTAACAAGAACGGTTTCCCTTTTTGTACTCCAATGAGTTCACTCATGTTGAGTTCCCACTGGTCACTTCGCTGTGATGGTTTGCAACGATGAAAAAAGTTTGTTGTTTTTCGATGCTGATGTCATTATTTCTTTCCTCAATAGAATCAAGTCATCATATAAAGGTTTTTCTGGAAGATGTCGTTTTTTACATTCATGAGCCAAACTTGGACTCAAACCATTATGCAAGTACATTATTGACCACCATTTATGCACAGCCAAATTAAAAGCAGCGCCTTGTTTGTTTTTCATCTGTTCAAACAAATAAGGCTCAGATTGGCGATGGTGATGCATCCTGGAACGATAGTAAACATAGAACTTCTTGCTTCCTGTAAACAACAAGATGGATAGTAGCAATACAAAACCGATGAGCAGAAAAACACTGCCATATGTCTCCCACCAAGAGAATTTGGAGGTTGAAAGCATGATCTCTTGACTTGAAACCGTACGTAAACTGTCTTGTCTGGTTTTCAATATCCCCAGATCTGGGTTTTCTTTGATCGTTATCGTTCTTTCTGGAATAATCTTCCTGTAAACACGTGTTGCATAAGGATTCCACCATTCGATACTTAGCTCAGGTATCATGAATTCTCCAGTTTCAGTGAGTAAGTATAGATATGTCTCTATTTTCCTCCCATTTGCAGACTGACTGGTCCTATTGTCTTCAAGTCGCGGACTCTGTTTATAGATCGTAGCAAACTCTTCATCTTCAATGGCAATATCGGGAATGAAATTAGGGAGTGTACCTTTGGCATTGATCACAATACTTCGTTCTACTACATCACCAACTTTTAAGCGATTCAGAGGCCTGTTCCATTTCTCTGTGATCTGCACGTCTTTAGCCACAAACCATTCTTCTCCATTAAATTCGCTAGGCCTATCCTTTACTTCAAATGGCAGGCTTTTTGTCTTCACATTGGTTAAAACACCCTTGTAATCGCCCGCAGGAGGTGATTCTACGCCTACGGAAATTTCAGGCAAGGCATAGCTTCCTGGTTGATATGGATAAATGAGATAGAAGAATTCAAGACTGGCGTACTTTTTACCATTGACCTCGCGCATCGAACTCAGGGTCCCTTTAAAAGGCAAAACAAAAGCATTAGGAACCTGAATGCTCTCAATATCAAGGGGTTTTGTAAACCAAGTCTCAGTATAAATGGTAATGCTTGCTTTGATCGGTTGCTGTGGATAAACTGATGTTCTATCCAACTTGGCCGAGGCAAAAACATTGACTTGGGCCTGTAGAGAAGACAGGGTCAACAACAAAGTGAGCAAACCAAAAACCTTCCGTCTCATATCAATGCTTCTGTTTGGCGTTAATATTGGGAAAATACTTCTCCTGCTGAAACTTGAATCGTCTCCTCAAAAACTCAGAAGGGTCTGGAGAAATGCCCCTGAGCATAATATTCTGAGCATCTGTCTGCATGCCCATGTCCATATCTTCTGGTGGTCTTTCTAACTCCTCTCCTCTCGTAATCCCTGTTTCTACTTCATCGGTTACCCGATCTCCTCCTTTAGGCAACTCATCTACTTCCGTATCAGATGATAGCTGCTCATCTTTTGAACTCGCTTTGCGCTCTTGAAGAGGTTCCTGCACCTTTTCTTTCTGCAATACTTCAGTTGGGTCGAATCTATTGATAGAATCTGCAGCCAATCGTTCATCCTTGACCATTGCAATCATTCGACCAAGTGCCATTTCTAAATTGTTCTCCCCGCTAAGCGCTTGAACTTTTTCAAAGACTTGTTGAGCTTCTTCAAATCGGCCAAGCTGAGTTAAACTGAGCCCTAAATTGTACTGCCCATTCACAGAACTATCTTGTTCGAACAAAGCTGCTGATGCTTCAAAGTCTCCGGCTTTGTAATAGGCAATGGCCTTTCTTTGCAAATTCTCATAGGTCTCAGCGGCCTCAAGGAATAAAGAATCTTCTTCCAACATCTGGCCTCTATAATCAGCGGTATACCATAAACTAGCCAATTTATCATCCGGCGAACAGGCCGTAAAGACCAAACACATAAAAATTAGACACCATTGAATCATGAAGCCCTTTCTGAAGAAAAGAAGAGAAAGCAAAAGGACTGGAATAAGTAAGATCAAGCCTTCATCTTGCCATTGATCTTCCACGGGTTCTCCGTCTAATTCAAAAACCAAGTTTTTGCGCATACGGGCTGCAATCGCTTCTACATCCGTTTTATCTAGGGTCAATGCATTGGCATAAAATTGATCTTCAGATCTCAACGTTTCAATGACATTCAAGTCAGGTATTGCCGATATTGTATTACCGCTATCATCAAGTAGCATTGTATTCGGACGTAATCCTGGTATTTCTCCGCCATTTGCGGTGGCCATAGTCAAGAGCTCAACACGATGATCAGTATTACTCAAGAAGTTTTGAATTGAAGGCAGGTCCTCTTGCGAAACACCATCCGTGATCAATAAAAGCGTACTTGGGGCGCTAAATCGATTGAAAACAGAATCCATCATAACCATCGCCTTTGTCAGGTCACTACCCAGTACGGGCATCATACCTGAAGATAGGAATTCAGTATTGTGCGCAATCAAATCATAATCTGAAGTGTTAGGAAGAACTGCATGTGGCGTTCCAGCATAAACAAATAAGCTGACACCTGAACCCGGATTGGCTTTTAAAAGGTCGTTGATCTTTAGCTTTGCCCTTTCTAAACGATTTGGCGAAATATCCTCAGTCATCATTGACCAGGAAGTATCAAGTAGGATCACCATGTTCGCAGCGGTTTTAATACCAGGCGTATCTACTTGTTTCCAACTTGGACCAGCCAATGCCAAAGAGGCCAAAAGTGAAATCATCATGAAGGAGAACAATGGCCACCAGAATGAGCCCTTATTGCTAGAGGTAAACACGTATGACCTCAAATGTGGAGCAATCAGTTTTTTCCATTGATCATCCTCCTTTTGGGCAAACCAAAGCAAAACAGCGTTGAGTAAAATGACTGGCACGACCCATAACGCTTGTGGACGAATAAAGTGAAAAGCGGACCAGTCAATAGCTAACCAAGAGTCAAGATGCATTTGGCCTCCTTCCCTTTATTATGCCACCAGAAGCTTGTATCAATTGCTGGAAAAGGATCAGAAACAAGGATAAGGCCAATGGATAATGAAAGAGTAGCACTTTGGGTTGGTAGTCTTCCTCTTCATATTCTACTGGTTCAAGGTCATTCAATACAGCATAAGCTTCCTCCAGCGCTTCCTGGTCAATGGCTCGGAAATACTGTCCTCCTGTCGCTTCTGCTATTTCAATAAGTGTTTTCTCATCAAGATCAGCACTTTTGGCTCGTGGGTCTCCTATGCCAAGGGTATAAATGGTTACACTATCACCCTTCGCCAAATTTGCAGCATCCAAGGGGCTAATGCCTTGTCCCGCATCAACACCATCTGTTAGCAAAAGCATTACTTTCTCCTCAAGTGTATCGGCCTTCAGCACTTCAATTCCCATGCCGATTGCATCTCCAATCGCTGTAGTTTGACCCGCCATGCCCACTTCAGTTTCATCCAACATCCAAGTGATCACTTCAAGATCGGTTGTCAAAGGCGCTTGCAGATAAGGATTTGTACCAAAAAAGATCAGCCCCAGTTTATCGCTTTCTCTTGTATCGATAAACGATTTCATGACTTGTTTGACTGCCTCCCAACGACTCAATCGTTCATCATTCTTGACCCAATCTCGGATGTCCATACTAAAAGAAATGTCTGATACGATTAGAAAGCTTCTGGCTGTTTTTACTTTCAATTGAGGTTGACCAACCAATTGTGGTGAGGCTAGACTCCCTATCAGCAGAATAAAGGCAAGGGAAACCAATAGCCATTGAAAGACATTTCGTTTACTGATCCATGCTTTCTCCTTGGGCTTAATTCCTGTAGCATGAATAGTCTTAAAGAAAAGCGAAGTGATCAGTGATGACTTTCTCTTTTTCAAGGCTGGCAGAAAGAAAAACACAAGAATGGGTAGTATTAAAAGGCCAAAGACCCATACATAACCAAATTCAAAGTTGAATTCTTCTGGATTCATAAGGCCTTATGGTTTTTGATCCAATACTTCACTCGTTCGATATGGTCCTTTAATTCATTCTCATTATACAAATCGCTTCCATAATTCACGGATTGCATGATTTCGAGGTCCTTTTGATCAAACAGTGACTTACTTGTTCTATCATTCAGAAGCGTTAGCATATCCATGGACGATCTACTCAGGTCAGTCCTTGAAATAGACTTTAAGGCCACCTTTTTAAGCAGTTTATTGCATAGCTTAACCCTTTCACTTAGCGATGCTTGGGTAGAATCTATCATTTGAATGGCCTCTCTACGGTAAGCGTTCTTTTTGTATTTGTAGAACTGAACAACTAGGATAAGCCCTGTTAATGCGATGAGGAGCATCCATACATACTGCCAGCCTGGAGCTTCGAGTGAAAATGACACAGGCGCTGGAGCTAAAGGCTCACCAAAATCAAAGTCTTGCAACAATAGCATCATCTCCTAAATAGCTCTTTGAGTTGCGCTTCCACATCAGAAGTCGTATTTACCTCCATGTGTACAATCCCGAACTTCCTCAGTTCTTTGAAAAACGATCTTTGATCTTCGAAAACTGTTTCAAGCTTTCCCTTTAAGTCTTTTGAAGGCTTGAGTGATAATTGCTTTTGACCGTCGCTCAAAAGCACACTACTTTGGGGCACATTTGCTTCAAATGGATCTGTGATCTGTACCAGTATCACATCATTATGCTGTGCCAAATTGATCAAGAGTCTTCTGGCTTCCTCATCGACATGTGTAAAATCTGAAATGATTGTGATCACGTAATCATGTGTTATGCTGGCGTAGGCTCTTTTCAATACCTCATTGAGTCGCAATCCACTGGGTTTGATTTGCTCACGATTCATTAATTGCCGGCCAAAATGTACTACCTGCTCAAGATAGCGAAGAACCGCTCCTCTACTCCTTTTCGGTGCAATGTAACTGTCTCGTTCTTCGTTAAAGATCAGTCCACCAAAGCGGTCGCCAATCTTTAATGTTCGGAAAGCACTAATGGCTGCTAATTGAGAGGCAATGACACTTTTCGTATACTTCACAGAGCCGAAAAACATTCCGGAAGAAAGGTCAACGATAGTGAAAACTGGACGCTCTTTTTCCTCTGTAAATACTTTAGTATGCGTGACTCTGGTACGTGCCGTCACCTTCCAGTCGATGTTACGAATATCATCACCAGATACATATTTACGTACTTCTTCAAAGTCTAAACCCCTTCCTCGAAGCTTAGAAATATTCTTCCCTGCCAAAATGGAATGGACTTGTTTTTCTGGCACCAGTCTCCGTTGAATGACCAAGTATTCCAGTTTTAATAGGTCTTTTAAGGTTACCGCTATCTCTGGTGAAACCTGCGGCATCTAGATTGAGATTACGATTTCCAATAATTTATCGATCACTTGATCAGCTTCTACACCTTCAGCATTGGCCTCATAACTCAAGATCAGTCGGTGTCTAAGTACATCATGCGCCACATATCGAATATCATCCGGTAAGACATGATCTCTACCATCCAACCATGCCTTCACTCGAGAAGCTTTGTCTAATGCAATAGAGCCTCTTGGGCTTGCTCCAAAATTGATAAACCTTCCCAATTCCGCATCCAGCTCTCCAGGATATCGTGTAGCTGAGATCAAATCGATAATGTATTGTTCAGCCGCTTCTGATACCTTGATGTCTTTGATTTCATTTCGAGCAGTAAACACATTCTCTTGAGCAACCGGTGTCTCATTTTGAGTTTTGCCTTTACTCTCTTCGCGAACCAATCTGAGCACTGCTTTTTCTGCTTCTCGATCTGGGTATTTCATCACCACTTTCATTAAAAAGCGATCGAGTTGTGCTTCTGGTAAAGGATAGGTCCCCTCCTGTTCTACCGGGTTCTGAGTGGCCATCACCATGAAAAGGTCCGCCATTTTATAGGTTTCGCCAGACACAGACACTTGACGCTCTTCCATCGCTTCCAATAAAGCTGATTGTACCTTTGCTGGCGCTCTATTGATCTCATCGGCAAGGACGAGGTTGGCAAAGATAGGTCCACGCTCAAAAACAAAAGGATTGTCTTTTTGCTCTGGCTGATACACTGTTGTTCCGGTAATATCTGAAGGCAATAAGTCTGGCGTAAATTGAATACGGCTCAAATCACAAGCCAAGGCCTGTGCCAAACTATTGATCGCTCGTGTTTTGGCTAAACCGGGTAGTCCCTCTAAGAGTAGATTACCATCCGCGAGCATGACCATTACTATTTTTTCAACCACTTCTTCCTGACCAAGAATGGCTGCGTTCATTCGGTCTTGAAGCAGTTTGATGCCTATTCGCGTATCACTCATTTTCATTCATTTCAAAAGGATAGACTAGCTTCCAGTCATTCTTCATATCTGCAAAGGTCCAGCCATTGGCTTTACCATAATCCATACCCTTATCTAAATGACCTACAGATGATTCGCGGTCATAAGCCCACTCTCGTTCGGCATCTGTATGATGGACGTATAATTGAAAACTCTTGTATGAATTTCCATCGGTGAATTGCATCATTTTCAGGTCTCCGTCTGAGTTTCCGGCAGCGAAAACTGGTCGTTTCCCAATATGTGTCATAATACCTATGGGCTTCCCTTCTTTGTCGTCAATAAATGCCACTCCGGCATCTCTAATCACTTCAAAAGTCCCATTCTCTTCAGAAAAATGATTTTTTAAGCGTGTCCCCACAATCTGATGCGTTGGGATGCCATAAGTAGCAGGTGCCCATGGACGCATAAAGTCTAAACCACCACCGGAAACAATAAAAACGGTGAAATCATTTGCCTTTAAATAATCGATCAATTCTAACATGGGTTGATAGACCAATTCATTAAATGGCTTATTAAATCTCGGATGATTTGAATTTTTCATCCACGTAGTTACGATAGCATAGAATTTCTCTATACTGATATCCGTATCAACAGATGTCGCTAATTTGATCAAAGCCGCATCCCCTTGAGAAAGGGCTCCTTCCACATCACCTTTTAATATAGAAGCGAACGGCTCTTCGGTAGACCATTCCGGGTGATCCGCAGCTTGCGCCTTAACACGATCTAAAATGAAGAACAATTGAAAATAAAGTGGTTGCTCTGACCAGAGTGTTCCGTCATTGTCAAAAGTCGCAATACGGTCTTGTCTTGGGATAAAGTTTTCACTTTCAGGTTTTGTCACCTCTTCAACATAACTTATGATCGCCTGCTTACTCGCCACATCATTCCAAGAGGCTAATGGCTCAATCGATACTTGAGTCTCCTTATTTGGTTGACATGAAAAAACAAGAAGCGTTAACAACAGGGCTA
>ENA-OUOG01000302-OUOG01000302.1-marine-metagenome-genome-assembly--contig:-NODE-302-length-65946-cov-4.251757_pt1 | contig 65946 bp, 64 predicted proteins | sample MGYA00248635_ERZ508505 | MGnify/ENA primary metagenome ERZ508505 (study PRJEB26176, sample SAMN06267871) | marine metagenome | isolation source: Saanich Inlet, British Columbia, Canada | place: Pacific... | reverse complement strand
TTCATTACCCAAGCGTCGTCGGAACATGCGATTTGTTTTGGAATTGATGCAAACAGTACTGGTAATGCAGAAAAAAGTATAAACAAAGCTTTTGAATATGAAATTTCACTAAAAAAATTAGACCCAATTTTAGTCGAAACTGGATTGTCAATCATCGCTGTCATAGGTGATAGCATGAAAAACTATCAAGGTATCAGCGGTAAAATGTTTAGTGCACTTGGTAAAAATAACATTAACGTAAGAGCCATAGCGCAGGGCGCCTCTGAAAGAAATATTTCTGCAGTCATCAATGAAAGTGATGTTAATAAAGCACTGAATGTACTCCATGAGCGTTTTTTCGAAATTCAAATTAAACAATTAAATATATTTATAGTCGGTGTTGGAAATGTTGGTGAACGATTGATTGATCAGATTGAACAACAATACAATTTTCTCAAAAAGAAACTAAATCTAGAGGTTCGCATCATAGGCTTAGCCAATTCTCGAAAAATGGTATTTAACGAAAATGGTATTGATTTAGAAAATTGGCCCTCAGCATTTGATTTTTCAGAACAATCAAACCTTGAACGTTTTTTTAATAAAGTTGTAGACCTGAATTTACGCAATAGTATTTTTGTCGATATTACGGCAGACGAAAAAGTTTCAGAATGGTATGCGCCTTATTTGCATCATAGTATTTCTGTTGTTGCTTGCAATAAAATTGCTTGCTCAGGACCTTTTAACGTATATCAAAATCTTAAAGATCTAGCCTTAAATTTTAATGCATCATTTTTATATGAAACAAATGTAGGAGCGGGATTACCTATTCTAAACACACTAAATAATTTAGTTGCTTCTGGTGATAAGGTTACGAGTATTGAAGCTGTTTTGTCCGGTAGTCTAAACTTTGTATTTAATCATTTTGGAGACCACACCAACTTCCATGATACCGTTAAACGAGCACAATTTGAAGGTTATACAGAACCTGATCCTAGAATAGATTTGAGTGGAATTGATGTCGCTAGAAAAATATTGATTCTGGCTAGGGAAAATGGTGAGCAATTAGAAATTGAAGCTATTGAGAATGAATCCTTTTTAACGAAGCGAAATCTGGAAAGCTTTTCTGTTGATGAATTCTACGATTCTTTAAAAGAAGATGAAGCACACTTTCAGAAAATTTTTGCTTCAGCAAAAGCGAAAGATTGCCAATTAAAGTACGTTGCAGAATATAAAAATGGTAAAGCTAAAGTGGGCTTAAGAGAAATTCCTCATGGCCATCCTTTTTATAATTTAGAAGGGAAAGATAATATTGTTATGTTTTACACAGAGCGTTACCCTGATCAACCACTAATCGTGAAAGGTGCTGGAGCTGGTGCAGATGTTACAGCCTCTGGACTATTTGCAGATATTATAAAAATTGGGAACAGATAACATGGATAGTATTAAGATTTTTTCACCAGCAACCGTAGCAAATGTGTCATGCGGCTTTGATGTTCTCGGCTTTTGTTTAGACAGTGTCGGTGATGAAATGATTATCCAAAAAACATCTCAACCAGGTATCAGAATTACTAAAATTGAAGGTCATCAATTACCGTTCGAAATTCAAAAAAATGTAGCAGGCGTTTCTGCATTGGCCCTTTATAACGATTTACAACCTAGTTGTGGTTTTGAGATTGAAATATGTAAAAATATAAAACCTGGTAGCGGGATTGGAAGCAGTGCAGCAAGTGCCGTTGGCAGTGTTTTTGGCATTAATGAACTTCTAGGAAAGCCCTTAAATAAAATCCAACTTACCAAATATGCCATTAAAGGTGAAGCACTAGCAAGCCAATGTGAGCATGCAGATAATTTAGCACCAGCAATATTTGGTGGCTTTACTCTAGTAAGAAGTGTAAATCCTGTAGATGTCATTCAGTTACCAACACCAGACGACTTATATGCCACTCTGATTCACCCTCAAATTGAAATAAAAACCGCTGTTGCCCGATCCATATTGCCAAACAAAATCAGCCTTCAAGATGCTATAACCCAGTGGTCTAATGTTGGAAGTCTTGTACATGCTTTACACACTCAGGATTTCGAATTATTAAGTAAATCTTTAAATGATGTCATTGTAGAGCCCTTTAGAAAAGAACTCATTCCACATTTTGATTCGGTTAAATTAGCGGCATTAAAAAATAGTGCTTTAGGCTGCGGTATATCAGGGTCTGGACCATCCATATTTGCATTATCAAAAGGAATGGAAAATGCAAAACGAATCGAAAAAGCAATGAAAGACATCTACGCTAACACTGAGATTCCGTTTTACACTTTTGTTTCTAAGATTAATACCCAAGGAATTAAAATATTATAAATGAAGTATTTCAGCCTGAATAGAAGAACCCCTAGCACAACGTTTGAAAATGCCGTAGTTAGAGGATTAGCACCAGATAAAGGCTTATACTTCCCTGAACACATTACGCCTCTACTGGATTCTTTTTTTGATTCTATTGAAAATAAATCCAATTCTGAAATAGCTTTTGAATCCATTAAACAATTTGTAGGCAACGAAATCCCTGAAAGCGAACTAAAAACTATCGTTGAAGATACACTGTCTTTTGATTTTCCTGTAGTAGAATTAAATGCAAATATTTCTACTCTAGAATTATTTCATGGTCCTACTATGGCTTTTAAAGATGTAGGTGCTAGATTTATGGCGAGATGTTTAGGGTATTTTAATAAAAATAATTCTAGAAGAGTCACCATCTTAGTCGCCACGTCTGGAGATACTGGTGGCGCTGTGGCTAATGGATTTTTAGGCGTCAAAGGTGTAGATATCGTCATACTCTACCCTTCTGGAAAAGTGAGTGATATTCAAGAAAAACAACTCACAACGCTTGGCCAAAATATTACCGCTCTTGAAGTTGATGGTGTTTTTGATGATTGTCAAGACATGGTAAAACAAGCTTTTGTTGATGAGGAACTGACTATTAAAATGCAGCTAACCTCTGCAAATTCTATAAATATAGCGCGTTGGTTACCACAACTATTTTATTTTTTGTTTGCATACAAACAATTAAAAAGTAAAAATAAAAATATCGTTTTTTCTGTACCTAGTGGTAATTTTGGAAATATTTGTGCGGGTATGGTTGCACAAAAATTGGGATTACCAATTCACCATTTTATCGCATCAAATAATGAAAATAATGTGGTAACACTATACTTAAAGACCGAAATGTATGACCCAAAACCTTCTGTGCAAACCATAAGTAATGCTATGGATGTCGGCAATCCAAGTAACTTTATAAGAATAAAGGAATTGTACAATTCTAATTTTGAAGCACTTAAAAAGAATTTAAGTTCCTATAGCTTTACAGACCATGAAACAAGTGCTGCAATTTCAGAAATTTACGCCAACTACAATTACATAGCTGACCCACATGGCGCAGTTGGATATCTTGGAGCTAAAGCACATTTAAAAAACAACCCTAATGATCATATCGTGTTTTTAGAAACTGCCCACCCTACAAAATTCCTAGATGTTGTTGAAAATGTTATTAAAACTAAGGTTGATTTACCTGAACAAATAAAATCTATAATTGACAAGAGAAAAGTTTCAATACGTATTTCAAATTACCAAGACTTAAAACAATTTTTACTAAATAAAACAGATAACTAATTCATCTGTTTTTTAGCTTTTCGGCTACCTTCGTACATTTCATATTTAACTAAACGTGACTCTAGTTTTGCATTAAAAACCTTAATTTTCCGAGAAGGTCTAAGGCCAACAAATTTTAATGCTTCTAAATTTGAAGTGATAAGCCACGCATTTGTATTAGAGTAACCATGCTTTAATGTAGAACCTATGTTTCCGTAAAACTCTTCTACATTCAAATTCTCTAGACGTTCTCCATAGGGAGGATTAAACACCATGTGTAATTTATCACTACCTGCTTTTTGCGTTTTAAAAAAATCTTCATGCTGTATATGGATAAATTCATCCAAGTGCGCATTTTTAATATTCTCCTTGGCTTTGTTTATTGCAGAAGGCGACTTATCATAGCCCAAAATTTTATGATGAAAATCTCTAGTTTTACTCAATAAAGATTCCTCGATTTTTTCAAATAAATCAACATCCCAATCGTTCCAACGCTCAAAGGCAAACTCCTTTCGCATCAAATTTGGAGGGATATTGCAAGCAATCATGGCCGCTTCTGCAAGTATAGTGCCACTACCACACATAGGGTCCATAAAATCTGATTGTCCATCCCACCCACTCATCATTATTAGGCCTGCTGCAAGAACTTCATTTATAGGTGCAATATTGGTCGCCGTTTTATATCCACGTCTGTGCAAAGATTCTCCAGAAGTATCTAAAGAAATGGTACACCGCTGACGGTCTATATGCACATTAATTTTTAAGTCAGGAAAACGTAAATCTACATTCGGTCTCGTTCCATTATTCTCCCTAAAACGGTCAACAATGGCATCTTTTGTTTTTAAAGCTGTGTATTGAGAGTGTGTAAAAATACTGTGATGCACCGTAGCATCTACAGCTAAAGAACCGTCTGGTTTTAGAAAATTCTCCCATTTTATAGCTTTAACCCCTTTGTATAAATCTTCTTCTCGAGTTATGCGAAAAGATGCAATAGGCTTCAATATCTTTATTGCTGTCCTTAGACCTAGATTAGCCTTGTACATAAAGCCTTTGTCACCAACAAAAGAAACCACACGAACACCTTTCTCTACATCCATTGCACCAAGTTGCGTTAACTCTTTAGCTAATAATTCTTCAAAGCCAAATAATGTTTTGGCTACCATTTTGAAATTTTCGTTCATATAACTCGTCTAAAACACAGCAAAAATAAAGTATTTAAGCTTTCATAATTGTATTTTTGCAATACATATTATTTATATGAGTAAAACAACAGAGAAATGGTATGCATCGTGGTTTGACACGCCATACTATCATATTTTATATAAAGACCGAGATTACTCAGAGGCTCAAGCTTTTATGGATAATCTTACCAACTATCTCAATCTTCCTGAGAATGGGAAGATACTAGATTTAGCCTGCGGCAAAGGACGTCATTCTATTTACCTCAATGAATTAGGTTATAATGTTACAGGTGTTGACTTGTCGGAGCAAAGTATCAATCATGCCAAACAGTTTGAAAATCAAAGTTTAAAATTTGCTGTGCATGATATGACTAAACCTTTTCCTGAAACCTTTGACGCTGTATTTAATTTATTTACAAGTTTTGGCTATTTTGAAGATGATGAGTGCAACTTAAGGACAATAAAGGCTATAAAGGCAGAATTGAACGAATTTGGCTTTGGTGTCATAGATTTTATGAACTCTGAATACATTATTGATAATTTAGTCCTAGAAGACACAAAAACAGTAGAAGGTATTGACTTTTTACAGCAAAGACGTTTAGAAAACGGATACATTATTAAAGACATCTCATTTACTATTAATGGTGAGCCTTATAAATTTCAAGAACGGGTAAAAGCATTTACATTAAAGGATTTTGAAATCCTTTTTGAAAAAGCTGGTGTTCACCTTTTAGATGTTTTTGGAGATTATAAATTACGTAACTATTTTCCAAAAACATCAGAGCGATTGATTATGATTTTTAAGTAATCTTGATTTAGATATAAATTTCTAAATACATTTGCAGCATTCAACGCTCGAATATAGAGTTAATAGTGACTATGAATAACTATTTATTTCCGGTTTATGCCATAATTATAGGCGTCGTTATTGCTTTTTTAACTAAAAAGCAAAAATCAACAAACACAAAGCTTTTGCTTTCTTTTAGTGGTGCCTTTTTATTGGCACTAACTCTTTTTGATTTATTACCAGAAGTATACCAACATTTAGAAGCTAAGCAAACAGGCTTATTTATAATGTGTGGTATTTTGCTGCAAATTATATTAGAATTTTTTTCCAAGGGCGCTGAACATGGGCATGTACACATTCACAAGGATGATAATCAGTTTCCTTGGCTACTATTTATAAGTCTATGTATTCATAGTTTTTTAGAAGGTTTTCCGATACATCAACACAATGCTATGGTTTACGGTGTTTTAATTCATAAAATACCTATTGCAGCATTACTAACAGCTTTTCTTTTAAAGTCTAGTTTTAGTAAAATCCAGATTGTTAGTTTTATAGTTGTATTTGCAGTCATGACACCATTGGGTACTTATATTTCTAATAATACAGAACTAATAACTGACTTTGTAAGCATTATAAACGCAATAGTTATTGGTATCTTTTTACATATTTCTACCACTATTTTATTTGAAAGTAGTGAGGGTCATAAATACAATCTTTCAAAACTTGTAGTTATTTGTTTAGGGATTGTTATAGCATATATGATTTAGAATGTTTAGTAAAGAAGAAAGCAGAAAACTACGTGAAGATTTTTGGGTAAGCTTTGGAAAATCCTTTCCAAGAAAGTGGTTGCTTTACAATACAAAAATTAAAGGCCTATCATTTAAGTTCTACTTTGATACTAAAAAAGCATTTGTTTCTTTAGACTTAGAAGATAACCTCGAAAACCGAATTAATTGCTGGGAAAAACTTGAAGCGCTTAAAGGCATTTTGCACGATGAGTATCTCCCAGATGCCATTTACGAAGAAGAATATTATCTAGACAATGGCAAAGAAATTTCGAGAATTTATATGCCTTTAGAACAAAAAGTATCTATTCATAACAAAAATACTTGGCGTGCTGTCATGGAATTCTTTTTTGAAAAAATGACCTTGTTCGAAGCTTTTTTTGAAGAATACGAAGATATCATTAAGACTTAAGATGGCTTCTTCTAAGCTTTTATTCCTTCTTCACTAAAACATTTTTTATATCATTTTGTAAGTATCTAATTGAATAACAGACATATCTGCTAAATCAACTAAATTATTCTAAATGAAATATTTAAAACTAATCTTAAGAATTGCGGTTGCAGCTATTCTTATTCAGACTTTAAGATTCAAATTTACTGCTCATTCTGACAGTGTATATATTTTCACAAAAGTAGGTTTAGAACCTATTGGTAGAATAGGCATCGGTATTCTTGAGTTAATTGCAAGTATTTTAATTCTCATTCCAAGAACGACTTGGCTTGGCGCTGCTATGGTTATTGGTATTATAGGTGGGGCTATAATGATGCATCTAACAGAATTAGGCATAGAAATTAATGGAGATGGCGGATTATTATTTTATACAGCTTTAGCAACCTTCTTGCTGAGTGTATTAATGTTATGGTTTACAAGGAAAGATATTCCTATTATTGGTCAAAAGTGGTTTTAAAAATTTAGGGGTTGCATTTTAAAGCAGTAATTCATTCTTCTTTTTCTTATCTTTAAATTTCAATTACTAAATTTTACATTTATGAAAGTAGGTGCGTTTTCAATTAGCTTAAGCGTAAAGGATATTAATGCGTCAAAGACATTTTATGAAACTCTTGGCTTTACCGTATTTGCTGGTGAGTTAGAGCGCAACTATCTTATTATTAAAAATGGTGATGCTATAGTGGGTTTGTTTCAAGATATGTTTGAACAAAACATTATAACCTTTAACCCAGGGTGGAATCAAAATGCGGAAGCACAAGCTAATTATGACGATGTTAGAACGATACAAAAACATTTAAAATCAACAGGCATACAATTAGTTAAAGAAGCTGACGAAACCACAAGTGGTCCTGAAAGTATTACTCTATTTGACCCTGATGGCAATACCATCCTTATAGATCAACATGTTTAGATAACATGCAAATACATCATACAAAAGTGACATATAGCTCCTGCTAGAACAAAAAAGTGCCATATCACATGGTTGTAGGGTATCTTGTGTATCGCATAAAATACGATGCCTACTGTATAAAATAGACCTCCAGCAAACAACCATAAAATACCATTGGGATGCAATAGTTCTGATAATGTTCCAAAATCAAAAACAATTAGCCAACCCATAATTAAATACAAGAGTGTAGAAAAAATTTCAAATTTGCCAGTGAAAAACAATTTTAAAATCACTCCAAATAGGGCTATTCCCCATACGGTATAAAATAAAGGCCACCCTAAACTATCCTTTAACGTAATTAATAAAACCGGTGTATAAGTTCCAGCAATAAGAAGATATATGCTTATATGATCAACGATTCTAAATTTTTGTTTTAAATCAAAATTACCAATGGCATGATATGCAGTTGAAGCCGAAAACAAAACAATTATAGAAAGGCCGTAAATAAGTATACTGAATACATACCATGGTTGCCGACTATCAACTTCAATTATTAACAAAATAAGGCCAATAAGGCCTAAAAACACACCAATACCATGGGACCACGAATTAAGCAATTCTTCCTTTTTAGATTGTAAACTCATCAGTTTTTATTGTTTTTGGATGTTGACCATTTATCATTCAAATCATAATAATCAATTTCAAAAGCTGAATCTTGACGATCTAAAACTCCATTTTGAAAGGCTCTTAACAAAATATCTTCAATTAAAAAATCTTCTTCATCTTCTAAAGGAACAAACGCTCGCTTTAATGAAATATCAAACAAACTAGCGGTATTATTAAACCAAAAAGCACGCCAGCCACTTCTTAACTCTTTAATGAGCTCAAACGTTGTTTTACCCGTTTGCCTGTGAATGAGCTTTACTAAAATCTGCCCTTCAGTTTTTGTTAGTTTTTTTAATTCTGCAGAAAATTCATTTTCAATATATTTTTGAATAATCTTGGCATACTTCTTTTTTTGTCGCTTTTTTGGTAACTCATTCAAACGCTTCTGTAATGCCACTAAACGCTCAGCTGCTAGTTTTGCATACGGATATACTTTTATTGTTTTTCTTTTTAATATATAATAGCGTATGCGTTCATCTCTCGTTTTTAGACTAAGGCGTGGTAGAACAATAACTTCATCCAAATCAATGAGCCGTTTGGGTACAGAATCTCCTTCTATAATGATAAACTTTTCACTAATAGAATCTTGTTTAACTGGCTCAATTTGAGCATTCAAAAAAGCAGGTAAAACACACAAAAAAAGAAATACATACTTCATACACTCACAAACACCTAAAATCAATTTTAAAAAAGAATATAGCGGTCATTCAAAATTAAGAATTAATCTATGCTATAACCTTAATTTTACTATTAATATTGTTATTTTTAAGAAAAATTTATTCGCATGGCAAAACAAAAATTACTTAACAAAAAGTCAATGGACTTTTTAGAAAAATATTTGAATAACGCCTCTCCAACGGGATATGAATGGGAAGGTCAAAAAATATGGATGGATTATCTCAAACCCTATGTAGATGAATTTATAACAGATACCTATGGCAGTGCTGTTGCAGTCATTAATCCTGAGGCAACTTATAAGGTCGTTATAGAAGGGCATGCAGATGAAATTTCATGGTATGTCAACTACATTTCTGATAATGGCTTGTTATATGTTATAAGAAATGGTGGTAGCGACCATCAAATTGCACCAAGTAAAATTGTAAATATTCACACCAAAAAAGGTATTGTTAAAGGAGTATTTGGGTGGCCAGCAATTCATACGCGAAATAGAGCAAAAGAAGAAGCTCCAAAACCAGATAATATTTGCATAGACATAGGTGCCAAGGATAAGAAAGAAGTAGAAAAAATGGGTGTTCATGTAGGCTGTGTTATTACATATCCCGATGAGTTTCATGTTTTGAATAAAGACAAGTTTGTTTGTAGAGCATTGGACAACCGTATGGGTGGTTTTATGATAGCAGAAGTCGCACGTTTACTTAAAGAAAACAAAAAGAAATTACCTTTTGGTCTTTATATCACGAATTCGGTACAAGAAGAAATTGGTCTTCGAGGTGCTGAAATGATTACAGAAACTATTAAACCAAATGTGGCTATTGTTACAGATGTTACTCATGATACTACGACGCCAATGATTGATCCTAAAAAGCAAGGCCTTGCCGAGATTGGTAAAGGTCCAGTCATTGCATATGCACCAGCGGTGCAGCAAAAACTCAGAGACTTAATTACAGATACGGCTGAAGAAAAGAAAATTCCTTTTCAGCGTGCTGCTTTATCTCGAGCAACCGGCACGGACACCGACGCTTTTGCGTACAGTAATGGTGGTGTAGCATCTGCACTAATATCGCTTCCACTTCGTTACATGCACACCACGGTAGAAATGGTACATAAAGACGATGTAGAAAACGTTATTAGATTAATTTACGAATCACTACTCAAAATTAAAGACGGCGAAACGTTTAGTTATTTTAAATAAAAACCGTGAAGGCTGCATGAAAAATATTTTACATGCAGCCTTACATTTTTTATAAATGAATTTATCATCACAAAAACAGCTTTTCAATATTTCAGAAGACGTTGTGTATCTCAACACAGCAAGCTTCTCTCCTGCTTTTAAATCTGTTGAAGAAGCGGGAATTGAAGCCGTAAAAAGAAAAAGTAGTCCTGAGCTTAGACAAGCAACGGATTTGTTTGATCCTGTTGTTGAATTACGCCAATTATTTGCCCAACTTATTGATGAAGACGATTACAACCGTGTCGTGACTATACCTTCTGTGTCTTATGGCATGGCAAATGTAGCAAACAATATTACGCTTCAGGAGGGTGATGAAATTATTCTTATAGAAGAGCAATTTCCAAGTAATTATTATATCTGGGAAGATTTAGCAACAAGATTTAGCGCAAAGATTATTACCATAAATCAACCTGATAATTCTGAAGATTGGAACACACACGTATTGAACGCCATTTCAGAAAAAACAGCATTAGTAGCCATAGGTCATATTCACTGGGCTAATGGTCACATCTTCGACTTAAAAGCTATTAGAAATAAAACCAAAAAACACAAGGCACTATTTATTATAGACGGTAGCCAATCTATAGGCGCACTACCCTTTTCTATTAAAAACATACAGCCCGATGCCTTAGTATGTGCGGGTTACAAATGGCTATTTGGCCCCTATGGGTGTGCATATGCCTATTACGGTGCTTATTTTGATAATGGTAACCCTATAGAACAAAATTGGGCAAACAGATTGGGAAGTGAACATTTGGCAGGTTTAACGGCTTATGAATCCAAATACAAGCCTAAAGCAAATAGATATGCCATGGGTGAAAGCGGCAGCTTTATTTATGTAAAAATGCAAATTGCCGCTCTAAAGGAAATCTTAAAGATTAAGCCAAAAGACTTGCAAAACTATTGTCACTCTATTTCTTGTGAAACACTAAATAAATTATCCGCAATTGGATTTATTTCCAACAATGAACAATTAAGAGCAAAACATTTATTTGGCATAAAAATCCCTAATACAGTTAATGTAGAGCAATTGCAAAATGAATTAAAATCAAATAACATTTACCTATCATTTAGGGGCAACTACATGCGTGTGTCATGCCATATCTTTAATACTGAAACGCATTTTGAAAAGTTATATAATCTAATAAATGCTTTTGTAAGTGGATGAACTTATAGATATCGTTGATGCTAACGGAAAGCCAACAGGTAAATATGCTTTAAAATCCGAAGCTCATAAAAATGGTTGGTATCACAACACCATACATTTGTGGCTTTACACGAATAAAGGTGAGATATTATTGCAACAACGTTCTCACAAAAAAGCCATTTACCCTTTACTTTGGGACGTATCTGTTGCTGGACACATAGATGCTGGCGAAACATTTGAGCAAGCTGCAATTCGAGAAACTAAAGAAGAAATTGGATTAAGTTTAACCGAGAAAGAATTGACAAAAATTGGTACGCACTTACACAAGTCAGAATATAATTATGGTAGTATAAAAGATTATGAATTCCATCAAATATATATTGCCAAATTAGTCATAAATTTAGATGAGTTAACTGCCCAAGAAGATGAAGTTGAAGCCTTAAAGCTAATAGATTTTGATTTGTTTGAAAACTTATTAAATAACAGTAGAAACAATTCTCATTTTATAGCTTCAAACACTGACTATTATCGTTTTGTTTTAAAAACTATTAAAAACCAATTTTAATGTCTTTATTTTTATTTGCAATTGCGCCCGTATTAAGCATAATAGTTTACATCTATCTTCATGATAAGTACGAAAAAGAACCTTTTGGACTTTTGATAAAAAGTTTTCTTTTAGGGGCATTTGTAAGCGTATTCATCGTATTAGCGTTATATCTAATTACTGGTAGATTAATCCCAATAACGGATAAATTTAGTGTGTGGCAACAATTTATACAAGCATTTTTTGTAGTTGCATTATCTGAAGAATTTAGCAAATACATTATTGTAAAATATTTTGCCCAGCCAAAGAAAGAATTTAACGAGCCCTATGACGGTATTATCTACGCCGTTATGGTTTCTATGGGTTTTGCTTGTACTGAAAATATAATGTATGTATTGGAAGGTGGGCTTGAAGTTGCTGTTTTAAGGGCTTTTACAGCTGTACCTGCACATGCAACTTTTGGTGTTTTAATGGGTTATTTTATGGGTAAGGCTAAGTTTTCTAAAAATAGATTAAAGCTTAATTTAGCTGGCCTTCTATTAGCTACACTATTTCATGGGGCCTATGATTTCTTTTTATTTATCAACTTTATTCCAGGAATTTATATAGGCGCTTTTATTTCTTTAATCATTGGTATTATTCTTTCTAAAAAAGCAATTAAACGTCACCAAAAGAATTCAAATTTCAATAACGTTAATAAAAATTAAATTATGATAATCTTCATAATTTTAAAGTCAACATTGTGCTAATTTTGTTGTAACATAAAAATCCATTTCATGTATAAACTCAAAGTCAACAAAACCTATAGTTTTGATTTATCTGAGGAAAGTATTGATAAACTTGATAGTGTTGAAACTACCGAAGGTCAATTTCATATACTTCAAAACAATACCTCTGTAAAAGCTACATTTACAAAGTCAGATTTCAATAAAAAGTGTTACACAGTCAATGTCAATAACAACTCCTACACAGTTGAAATTAATGATGCTTTAGACCAACAGATTGAAACATTAGGTTTTGAAATTGGAGCCTCTAAGCAGGTGAATTCTATAAAAGCGCCTATGCCTGGACTGATTTTAGAAGTTAGTGTTAAAGAAGGTCAAAACGTAAAAGAAGATGATGCATTATTGATTCTAGAAGCCATGAAAATGGAGAATATTATCAATTCCCCAAGAGATGGTGTTATTAAATCAATTGCTGTTAATCAAGGAGAGACCGTAGATAAAAATTCATTATTAATCGAATTTGAATAGTATGAAAAAAATATTAGTTGCTAATCGTGGTGAAATTGCAATACGTGTCATGCGAACAGCCAAGAAAATGGGAATAAAAACCGTTGCTGTTTTTTCTGAAGTAGATAGAAATGCACTTCATGTAAAATATGCTGATGAAGCTGTTTGTATAGGTCCGGCGCCATCAAATCAATCTTATTTAAGAGGCGACAAAATTATTGAAGTTGCAAAATCATTAAACGTAGATGGCATACATCCAGGTTACGGATTCTTGAGTGAAAATGCTGAATTCGCAGAGCTTTGCGAGAAAAATGAGGTGCTTTTTATTGGTCCAAAATCACATGCTATAAAAGTGATGGGTAGCAAATTAGCAGCGAAAGAAACTGTAAAATCATATAATATCCCAATGGTACCAGGGACAGAAGAAGCGATTACAGATATTCCTGAAGCAAAAAAGATTGCTAATGAGATAGGCTTTCCTATTTTAATAAAAGCATCTGCTGGTGGTGGCGGAAAAGGTATGCGTATTGTAGAAAATGCTACAGAGTTTGAATCTCAAATGGATAGAGCTATTAGTGAAGCTACAAATGCTTTTGGTGATGGTTCTGTATTTATAGAAAAATATGTGGGCTCTCCTCGCCATATCGAAATTCAGGTTATGGCAGATATGCACGGTAATTACTTACATTTCTTTGAACGCGAATGCTCTGTTCAAAGGCGCCACCAAAAAGTTGTGGAAGAAGCTCCTTCTGCAGTACTTACTCCTGAATTGAGAGAGAAAATGGGACAAGCTGCCATTAATGTTGCTCGTTCTTGTGATTACATAGGAGCTGGAACTGTTGAATTTCTATTAGACGAAAATCTAAATTTCTATTTTCTGGAAATGAATACAAGACTTCAGGTAGAGCATCCTGTATCTGAATGGATTTCTGGTGTTGACTTGGTAGAATTACAAATTAAAGTAGCTCGCGGAGAACATCTAAACATCAAACAAGAGGATTTAAAAATTAATGGTCATGCCATAGAGCTTCGAGTGTATGCTGAAGATCCCATGAACGACTTTTTACCAAGTGTTGGAAATCTTGAAGTATATCAACTCCCTGTTGGAGAAAATATTCGCGTAGATAATGGTTTTGAAGAAGGTATGGACATTCCCATTTATTACGACCCCATGTTATCTAAACTTATTACTTATGGTAAAACACGTGAAGAAGCTATAGCGCTTATGATAAAAGCGATTGATAATTACCATGTCAAAGGTGTACAAACCACCCTCCCTTTTGGACGATTTGTTTGTGAACATGATGCATTTAGAAGTGGAAACTTTGATACCCATTTTGTAAAAAAATACTACTCCCCTAGCCTCTTAGAAGAACAGCATAAAACTGAAGCAGAGATGGCTGCTAAAATTGCATTAAAGCAGTATTTAAAAGACCAACAATTATTAAGACTTCCCAACTAATAAGCCCATGGATTCTAAAATAAAAACACTTAACGATAAAATAGCTTTAGCCAAATTAGGTGGTGGAAAAGCTAGAATAGACAAGCAACACCAAAAGAAAAAACTTACCGCTAGAGAACGTGTGATGTACCTCTTAGATGAGGGCTCGTTTGAAGAAATTGGAGCTTTGGTGACACATAGAACCAAAGAATTTGGTATGGCAAATCAAAAGTTTTATGGTGATGGTGTTGTTACTGGTTATGGAACTGTAAATGGTAGGTTGGTATATGTTTTTGCGCAGGACTTTACGGTTTTTGGAGGCTCTCTTTCAGAAACCCATGCCGAAAAAATTTGTAAAATTATGGATATGGCCGTTAATGTTGGAGCTCCCGTTATCGGTTTAAACGATTCTGGTGGTGCACGCATACAAGAAGGCGTGCGTTCTTTAGGTGGTTATGCCGATATATTTTATAGAAACGTTCAAGCTTCTGGCGTTATACCTCAAATTTCTGCAATTATGGGGCCTTGTGCTGGTGGTGCTGTATATTCTCCTGCAATGACTGACTTTACGTTAATGGTAGAAGATACAAGTTATATGTTTGTTACTGGGCCAAATGTTGTAAAAACAGTAACCAATGAAGAAGTTACGAGTGAAGAACTTGGTGGCGCAAGTGTTCACTCAACAAAATCTGGTGTTGCCCACAAAACCTCATCTAATGACGTGGAATGCTTGGAGGATGTAAAAAAACTTTTAAGTTATTTACCGCAAAGCAATAAAGAAAAACCATTAGAAATACCCTACGAATTAAAGGATGAAGTAAAAACTGTCTTAGACGATATTGTTCCAGACAATCCAAATAAGCCTTACGACATGCATGAGGTCATCACTGGAATTATAGATGAAAAGTCTTTTTATGAAATCCACAAAGATTTTGCCGAAAATATTATTGTAGGCTTTGCCCGTTTAGGAGGTAAGTCTGTCGGTATTGTTGCAAATCAACCTATGTTTTTAGCAGGGGTATTAGACGTAAACAGTTCTACAAAAGCAGCGCGTTTTGTGCGATTCTGTGACTGTTTTAATATTCCGCTTTTGGTCTTAGAAGATGTTCCTGGCTTTTTACCAGGTACCGACCAAGAATGGAATGCCATTATTACTAATGGCGCCAAATTATTGTATGCATTCAGTGAAGCTACAGTACCAAGGGTGACTGTGATTACCCGTAAAGCTTATGGAGGTGCTTATGATGTAATGAATTCTAAGCATATTGGCGCAGACATGAATTTTGCATGGCCAAATGCAGAGATTGCTGTGATGGGTGCCAAAGGTGCGGCTGAAATTATTTTTAAAAGAGAGATATCTACTGCCGACGATAAAGACAATAAGTGGAAAGAAAAAGAAGCTGAATACGCTGAACTCTTTGCAAATCCATATAGTGCTGCAGAACGTGGTTTTATAGATGAAGTTATATTACCACATAACACAAGGCGTAAACTCATAAAGGCGTTTGCAATGTTAGAAAACAAGGAAGTAGTAAAACCTCAGCGTAAGCATGGAAATATACCTTTGTAAGATGTAATTATTTAGGGAATTTACTTTTATCTATCCCTGGAACAATACGTAATGCATTTTTGAAATATACTTTTTTTAGAACTTCATCTGATAAGTCTAACCCATACATAGGCCAGAATGCGTGGTACTTCTTATGATAAGGAAAGTATTCATCTGCACTCTCAAGAACTCTAAAATAAGTAGGAAACTCTTCTGGTTTCCAACTATCTTTCCCAAAAAGTATTCTATCTTGATACTTTTCAAAAAATGCTTTAGCGAATCTAGGTTGTCTCCCTAACTCAGCAATAATTGCGCCGATACCGACATTCATATTTGGCATCTCATCCAATAGTTTTCCTAATTTATCCAAATTATTAGCGTACCAACCCATATGCGCATTAATGAATGTGGTGTTAGGATGTTTTTTAAACATATTGTGTTGCTCTTGGATAATTTGCTCCCAAGGCGCAGGATTATCGGCTCCTCTTTTTCTGCCTGGTCGTGTTTTTAGTTCTAACCAACGCTCATTATCACCATCAAAATCATCCCAAAATGATTTTGGATCCCCAGAATGTATTAAAACAGGAATTCCTAATTCCCCACACTTAGCCCAAATAGGATCTAATCGGGTATCATCTATTTTAATCCTATTCCCTTTTACATCTTTGTTTCGTAATCCTAAGCTTTTATATACCTTTAAACCAACAGCACCAGCTTTTACATCTTTCTCTAATTGTGCTACAGCGTTTTGAGTCCATCCCTCACCACCAACATCAGTAAAATTGATATTACAAAAAACAACAAATCTTCCAGGAAAATTGGTGTTAGCATTTTCGATAGCTTTACTTAACCTTTCTCCACTACCCCCGCTTAAATTAACCATGGTTTGAAGATTGAGAGTGTCCATTGCCATTATAACAGGAGACATATCTTCAGTAGACATTCTGTATTGATGCCCATGAACATCTATAAAAGGAAACTTGGCGCGTTTAATAACTTTTCCCGGAACCACTAAAGTAGATTTTGGATTGTATTCTTCAAAAGTCAATTCTTGAGAAAGAATAGTATTTGTAATACAACAAAAAAGTAGGACTAATAATAATTTTAATTTCATAATGCATTAATCTAAAAGTCTTCTATGATAATTTATTTATCCTAAATGATAGGATAAGTGAGACTTAAGGTGTAACAAAAAATATTCCGTTGTCATATAATCTTCAAAAGGATTTCTTCTGTATTCATTTTGCAAATCTACTTCTGATAAATTAGACAATGTAGTTTCTATCATATCAATGGTAGCTTCTAACATTACAATAAGCTCCTTAATTGATGTATTTTTTTAGAAAATTCTACATCTCTTTGCCTTTTATACCCTGTATTTCCTAATACTGCGCCAATAAAATGATTTAGATTACCCACAAGATGTAAGACCAGATTACCTGTACAATTAGTAACGTCCTTTTGTACAGACCAAATATGAGATTCTTTTTTGTACAACTGTAACTCTTTTATAACAGTACCCAAATCTCTTTTGTATAGCTTAATTAAAGATTGTAACATAATTTTTTTGTAATGTAGTTCTAGATTTTAATATTCATAAAAGAAATTCTACTTCATAAAAGTACCTAATTATTAGCTTACTTTTACACCATGAAAAATCAAAGTCGGTCACAGGCGGAATTCGTTGTTTTAATGGCCGCTTTGATGTCTATTGTTGCATTATCTATAGACGCCGTCTTACCTGCCTTACCAGACATAGGAACTTACCTAAATGTTACTGACACAACAGATAACCCCAAGTTAATTACCTCTATTTTTCTTGGACTTGGTATCGGTCAGTTGTTGTTTGGGCCACTGTCAGATAGTTTTGGCAGAAAACCTATTGTGTATATTGGTTTTATTGTCTTTATAATTGCATCTGTAATATGTGCTACTACAAAAAGTTTTGAAATAATGCTTTTAGGACGCGTTTTACAGGGTGTTGGTTTGGCTTCACCAAGAACTATGTGCATTGCTATGGTAAGAGATTCTTACAGTGGTGACTATATGGCCAAAATATTATCTGTAGTCGTCATGATTTTTATTTTAGTGCCTGTAATAGCACCAACCTTAGGGCAGTTTTTAATGCAGCATTACCACTGGCATTCGATTTTCTATTTTAATTTAGGCTTTGGAATTTTAGTAATGTTATGGTTCTGGCTGCGTCAGCCAGAAACTCTTAAAGACAAATACCGCATTACTTATAGATTATCAATTTTTAAAACAGGAACCATTGCGTTTTTTAAAATTAAGCCAGCAGTCATTTACACCTTGCTTTCAGGTTTAATAACTGGGTCTTTTATGGTCTATTTGAGCACTTCACAGCGAATTTTTGAACAACAATACAATATGAAGGAAGAGTTTCCCTTAATATTTGCCAGTTTGGCTATATCCGTTGGTCTATCTACTTTCCTAAACAGTCAGTTAGTTGTTCGATTTGGAATGAAAAAGATTGTTCATACGGCTATGCTAGGCTTCATATTAACTTCATTACTTTTTGTGTTTATTTATAATTTTAATACTAAACCTAGTATTGAGATACTCCTTGGTTTTTTTGCTATACAATTTTTTACAATTGGGTTTTTGTTTGGTAATCTAAGAGCGTTAGCAATGGAGCCAATGGGTCATATAGCTGGAATTGGGTCTGCTTTAAATGGTTTCATTTCTACAGTAATGGCAGTCCCAATTGCCAATTATATTGGAAAGTTCGTCATTGATTCTGTAACACCTCTTTTTATTGGATTTAGCATTTGTGGGATTATATCCTTATTTCTTTTCTATTCAATAAATAACAGAATTCTAAAAAGTATAAAACGTATTTAAAATATTTCTAGACTTCCTTTACCTTCTCTAACAACTAAAGGTGTTTCTTGAGACAAATCTATAACTGTAGATGCTTCATTATCACCGTAACCACCATCGATTACTAAATCCACAATATTATCCCATTTTTCTAGTATTAGCTCTGGGTCAGTAGTATATTCTAAAACATCATCATCATCTCTAATAGATGTCGATACGATTGGGTTTCCCAAAGCATTAATTAATGCTTGTATAATTGAGTTGTCTGGAACACGAATACCCACAGTTTTACGTTTTTTAAATGGGTTAGGCAAATTCTTAGACCCCGGGAGAATAAATGTATATGCTCCAGGTAATGCACGCTTTAAAATCTTGAATGTTGTTGTATCTATCTGCTTTACATAATCACTAAGATTACTTAAATCTTCACAGATAAAAGAGAAATTGGCCTTTTCTAACTTAACATTTTTAATTTTTGCAAGTCGTTCTAGAGCTTTGACATTTGTCATATCACAGCCTAGTCCATAAACAGTATCAGTAGGGTAAATAACCAAACCACCACGCTTTAATACATCAACAACTTCCTGAATTGCTTTAGGATTAGGATTCTCGGGATATATTTTTATAAATTTTGCCATCTCAGGTTTTAAAATTATTAAGTGCCTTTAACCCTAAGTATTTCAAGCTTAGCAAATCGTAATAACAACTTTTTTATTGCCCCGTTACTAAACTGTATTTCAGCTTTTAAATCACCACCAGTACCTTCAATCTTTAACACCTCACCTCTACCAAAACGGTCATGATTTACAATATTACCAACAGTTAGCTTACTATCAAACAAATTAGTTTTACCACTAGTATTCTTAACTGGTGTCATTTTTTTAGGCGCCTTTATTTCAAAATTTTCAGGTTTTTTTCTTTCTTGTTTTTTATGATGCATTGGGGATTTTGGTTTTGCGAAACGAATTTTATTGGGTTCTATATCACCAAATATAGAAGCATCCAGCATTGGATTAAATCTTTGCTCTTTGATAGGTGTTGTATTATTTACAAATTGTTCATCAATTTCTTCAATAAATCGACTAGGTTCTGCATCTATTAGCTTCCCCCATCGGTAACGTGAAATGGTATATGTTAAATAGGCTTGCTTTTCTGCTCTGGTAAGGGCCACATAAAATAAGCGTCTTTCTTCTTCAAGCTCACTCCGCGTATTCATACTCATAGCACTAGGAAATAAATCTTCTTCCATGCCAACAATAAAAACATGCGGGAACTCTAGCCCTTTCGCCAAATGAATGGTCATCAATGCCACATGATTAGGGTCGCCCTTATCGCCATCTAAATCAGTAGCCAAGGCCACATCTTCTAAAAATTCGGCTAAAGAATCGCCAGCATCTGCCAATTCTATTTGACCTTCGACGAAGTCTTTAATACCATTTAATAATTCTTGAACGTTATCTAATTTTGTTACACCTTCAGGAGTACCATCTTTTCCAAGTTCTCTTATTAATCCACTTGTTTTTGTTACGTGTTCGGCTAAATCAAAAGCATTTGCATTTTGGTTCATTACCTTATAGCTTTCAATAAGTGTTACAAAATCTTTGAGTTTAGCTTTTGTACCTTTATTTATATTGATACTGACGTTGTCAATATCTTTCATAATATCAAAAATGGTTCTTCCAGTTGCATTTGCAGCAACTATCAAGCGGTCAACAGTTGTCTGTCCAACACCTCTAGTTGGGTAGTTTATGACGCGTTTTAGAGCTTCTTCATCTGCAGTATTAAGGATAAGACGTAAATAGGCAGTAACATCCTTTATTTCTTTGCGCTGGTAAAAAGACAATCCTCCATATATTCTGTAAAGTATATCTCGTTTACGTAAAGCATCTTCAATAGCCCGTGATTGAGCATTAGTCCTGTAAAGTACAGCAAAATCACTATTCTGGAGTTGGTGATTCATTTTGGTCTCCCAAATTGTACTGGCCACATAACGCCCTTCGTCACCATCTGTCATAGAACGATGGACTGTGACTTTTTCTCCAATCTCATTAGATGTCCAAACCACCTTATCAAGTTTTGTTTTATTATGTTCTATAACTGAGTTTGCAGCTCCCACGATGTTTTTTGTTGAGCGGTAATTCCGCTCTAAACGAAATAATTTTACTTCGTCATAGTCTTTTTGAAAATTTAGAATGTTATTGATATTAGCCCCGCGGAAGGCATATATACTTTGTGCATCATCTCCAACGACACAAATATTCTGAAATCGATCAGCTAATGCTCTTACAATAAGGTATTGTGAGTGATTGGTGTCCTGATACTCATCAACTAAGATGTATCTGAACTTGTTTTGATACTGTGCTAATACATTTGGGAAACGTGTTAACAATTCATTAGTTCTAAGCAACAAATCGTCAAAATCCATTGCTCCTGCTTTAAAACATCTATCAACGTAAGTAGCGTAAATTTCACCCATCTTTGGACGACGCGCTGCTACATCTGCCTCCATTAGCTCTGGATTTTGATAATATGCTTTTACTGTGATGAGACTATTTTTATAAGATGAAATTCTACTGTAAACCTGTTTCGTTTTATAAATGTCCTTATCCAGGCCCATTTCTTTTATTATCGAGCCTAAAAGTTTTTGAGAATCTTGAGTATCATATATCGTAAAATTGCTTGGAAATCCTAAATGATGACCTTCAAAACGCAAAATCTTTGCGAAAACTGAGTGAAATGTTCCCATCCAAAGATTCTTGGCTTCACCGTCACCAACTATCTGGGCAATTCTACCTTTCATCTCACGAGCTGCCTTATTGGTAAATGTTAATGCCAAAATATTAAAGGCGTCTACGCCCTGACTCATCAAATAGGCAATCCTGTAGGTAAGTACACGTGTTTTACCAGATCCGGCCCCTGCAATGACTATCATGGGGCCTTCTTTTTGAAGGGTCGGAGCTAACTGAGCTTCGTTAAGCTGACTTAAGTATTTTTCCAAAAGTATTGCAATTTTTAAAAGTGTGAATTTAAGGAAAGCTCTCGTTTCTTATGGTTGTTTTTGTTAATAATTATAAACAATTGCCTCTTAGTTTTACAGCTGAATAATTTTAATATCTTAGTGAAAAATTTTGGAGTAACACAAAACACTTACTCCGAGTAAAACACAATGCATGTCACGTTTAAAAAAAATTAGCTTCCTATTTTTAATTACAGCCTTTAGTCTTTCTGCTCAAAATTCTATAGAACAAGATATTATAGACATTGAAGAAAAACTTATTGAATGGCGTAGAGATTTCCACCAGAACCCTGAGCTTTCAAACCGTGAGTTCAAAACTGCAGAAAAAATCGCAACACATTTAAAAGCACTTGGCATGGAAGTAGAGACCAATATCGCTAAAACTGGTGTGGTAGGAATTTTAAAAGGAAATAACCCAGGAAAAGTTATTGCTATTCGTGCAGATATTGATGGGCTGCCAGTTACCGAACGTAACGATTTACCATTTAAATCTAATGTAAAAACTACATTCTTAAATACTGAAACTGGCGTCATGCATGCTTGTGGACACGACACACATATAGCCATACTTATGGCCACTGCCGAAGTTTTTTCGAAACACAAAGATAAAATTAATGGTACTATAAAATTTATTTTTCAACCTGCTGAGGAAGGACCACCACCAGGAGAAGAAGGCGGTGCTAAATTAATGATTAAAGAGGGTGTTTTAGACAATCCAAAAGTAGATGCCATTTTTGGTTTACATATTAATTCGCAAACTCCTGTGGGTGTAATTAAATACAAAACAGGTGGTATAATGGCTTCTGTAGAACGTTTTGTAGTTAACGTTAAAGGCAAACAAACACATGGTTCGCAACCTTGGTCCGGTGTAGACCCAATTTTAATATCTGCTAAAATTATTGATGGTTTTCAAACCATAATAAGTAGAGAAGCCAGACTCACAGATGAAGCGGCTGTTATAACTGTTGGGAAAATAACTGCAGGAACACGTTTTAACATTATTCCTGAATCGGCAGAAATGATTGGAACGGTGCGCACTTTAGATGCTGACATGAGATTGCAAATTATGAAGCGTATGAATGAAATGGCTGCAGATATCGCAAAAGCATATGGTGGATCTGCGAGTATTGAGTGGCAAAATAATACTGTTGTAACCAATAATGACCCTACGCTTACAGCTCAAATATTACCATCCCTTCAAAAAGCTGCTGGTGAAGACAATGTACAGTTGATGAAAGCAACTACAGGTGGTGAAGATTTTTCATATTTTCAAGAAAAAATACCTGGTGTTTATTTCTTTTTAGGTGGAATGACACCAGGAAACACCGCGTCATTCCCGCATCATACACCTGATTTTAAAATTGATGAAAACGGTTTGCTACTTGGTGTCAAGGCATTCACTCAAATTACTTTAGATTATCTGAATAATTAATAGTTATGGATAACATAATTGTTTTTTTTGGTCATATCGCATGGTGGCTTTGGATCGTAATTGCCATTGTTATCGTTGCCATTAGAGACATTTTCTTTCAAAGAAAACATACTATAAGTCATAATTTTCCTGTAGTTGGACACTTACGCTATTGGTTAGAAAGTATAGGGCCTGAAATGCGACAATATTTTGTCGCCAACAATAGAGAAGAACTTCCTTTTAATCGCATAGAGCGCAGTTGGATATACGCCTCTGCCAAAAAAGAGAATAACTACGAAGGATTTGGAACAGATAGAGATATTTATGCGCATCAGCACATCTTTATTAATAATGCCATGATGCCTTATAAAATTGAGGATAACCATCCCAATACGACAGACAATTCCTTTTTACCCTGTGCAAAAGTTATTGGTGCTTATCATAAACGTAAAAAACCATACCGTCCAGCATCAATTATTAATGTATCGGCAATGAGTTTTGGGTCTTTATCTGCAAAAGCTGTAGAATCACTTAATAAAGGTGTTAAAATTGCAGGCGCATATCATAATACTGGAGAAGGTGGTTTATCGCCTTACCATAGCCATGGTGGTGGTGATGTATTTCATTTTGGGACTGGTTATTTTGGAGTGCGAGCAGAAGACGGTGGTTTCTCTATGGAAAAAATGGTGAAATTAGTAGAAGACAATCCTTTTATAAAAGCCATCGAAATAAAACTCTCGCAAGGCGCTAAACCTGGAAAGGGTGGTATTTTACCAGGAAAAAAAATAAGCAAGGAGATAGCTAAAATAAGAGGCGTTGCCATTGGTGAATATGTCTTATCGCCGCCTAATCACAAAGCGTTTACTAATGTAAAAGAATTGGTAGATTTTATAGAGTCTATTGCAGAAGCTACTGGTTTACCGGTAGGAATTAAAGCCGCCATTGGAAAACTTGACCAATGGAAAGAGCTAGCGAATATCATGAAAACCGAGAACAAAGGTCCAGACTTTATTGCAATTGATGGTGGTGAAGGTGGTACTGGTGCCGCTCCACCAAGTTTCGCGGATCATGTCTCTCTACCATGGATATATGGTTTTAGTGATATCTATAAACTTTTTCAAAAGTATGAGATTGAAGAACGTATTGTATTTATCGGAAGTGGAAAGCTTGGATTCCCTGCCAAAGCAGCTATGGCTTTTGCAATGGGTGCAGACTCTATTAATGTTGCAAGAGAAGCTATGATGAGTATTGGTTGTATTCAGGCTCAGGTTTGCCACACGAACCGTTGTCCTGCTGGTATTGCAACACAAAGTAAGTGGCTTCAAAATGGTATAAATATTCCATTGAAATCAGAACGTTTAGCACAATACTTTAAAACCTTTCGAAAAGAACTTTTAGAAATCACACATGCCGCTGGCTATGAGCATCCCTGTCAATTTAAAATGACTGATATAGAAATGAATGTAGATGACCATAACCTTTCTAAAGAATTTGGTAATACCTTTGGCTATAATAAAAGTCCCGTCAAATATACCAACATGCAAGATTTAAAAAACTGTCAGTATTTGGGTGGCAAAGCCACTACTAATCATAATCAATAAAAATGAATACAGATACCATTTTAACTATAATACTTGGACTTGTTCCTGCCCTAATTGTCGCGTCAGTTACCTTTTATTTTTTTAAGGGTCATATTGAAAATGAAAACCGCAGACGTCATTATATGTTACAAAAGGAGTTGCAAAAGGAAGCATTACCTCTAAGGCTTCAGGCCTATGAACGCATGGCACTATTTCTGGAGCGTATAGCTCCAAACAAACTTATAGTAAGAGTTGGTCCAACTTCTTCTAATAAAGAAGATTATGAGTCTTTACTTATAAAAAATATTGAACAAGAATTTGAACATAATTTATCACAGCAAATCTATATAACAGATGAATGCTGGAACATTATAAACGCTTCAAAAAATGCTACTATACAGCTTATTAGAAAATCAAGCCTTAGTGACAAAGTGGATACCGCTGATAAATTAAGAGAAGTGATTTTAACCAATCTCATGGATAAATCATCTCCTAGCAGCGCAGGGCTTTCATTTATAAAAAAGGAAGTTAGTGAAATGTGGTAACCGCACCTTGACCATGTTTGCGCTCTGCATAGCTGTACCCTTGCTGCCACCATTTTTCCATTAATCGCTTGCTAAAAATTAGCGAATTCTCCGTTAGAGTTGTTGGTGTATAATACAGGTTAAGCTTAACACCTCTATTCTTTGCGGCTAGTTTACCAATGAGAATATCGTTTCTTTCATTTTGGTCTAATAAATGCCCAAAAAGATTCAGCATTAAAGAAAAAGGGTTTTTTCCAAGAATCTTTTGGCGGTCCATAGTTTCCGCTTCTAAAACTACAGCGTCTACTTCTGTAGCACCACGTAAAATAGCCTCACGTATAGGTATTACACTTCCTAAACCACCATCGGCGTATTCGTGACCATTGACAACAGCAAGTGACATAAATGGCACATAATTACACGAAATCCATATCCAATTACAAAACTCTTCATAAGAACATTTTTGTATAGATTTATATTCTACGCGATTCATAGAAAGATTAGCTACAGTTACTACAACATCTTGTTTTGTTGCTCTAACTTTTTCAAACTCTTCTACCGTAAAATTCTTTTTAATATTACGTTTCAACGCTTTACTTTCTCCAAAGGTGCGTTTTCGCTTAATAAATTGCCATAGAGAATTAATAAAATCTATAGAAACATACTCTCTATCCCCTTTTTTTCTTTGCACAAATGGACTTACACTAAACACATCGTGCTGCTGTACATTGGTAAAAATGTCATACAGTTTTCCAATTTTACCACAAGCCAAATGTGGCACCAGTAAACTTCCCGTAGAAGTCCCTAAAAACATGTCGTATTTGCGGTTTTCTCGTTCCATAAGGTATTGAGCCACTCCTCCAGCATAAGCACCTTTACTTCCTCCTCCCGATATAACTAATGCACGCATTATTTCTTTTGATTTAGTTTTTCTAGTAGTTCTTTGGCAAACTTAACCATTCTCCAATTATGATGTGATTTTGCTTGCTCTAAGTTTAACTTACAATCTGCATTACAGGCTTGAATTAAATTCAAATACCTAAACGCATTCATCCGCAATTCAAAATTATATTCGGGATTGGTATAACTTATCAATGCATTAAGGACTTCTTTCTTTTTATCAGATTGAAACTCTGGAGTATTTAAATGAAGTACCAACCATAACAAGCTCACATTGTTATCGTTAAACCCAATAATACCATTGGTATTTGACAAGTATCGGGCACGTGATGTAGGGAAATTAACCCATAGATTATATAATGCGGTTTCTATTGTAACATAAGATTCATCTTCTAAAAGTGTTTCATAATACGCTTTCAAACCTATTGGAATTTCGGTCAAATATTGTGAAATCGCTTGACGCACTTTTAAAGATTCTCTAAAAGTATCTGCGGATATTACATCTGGCTGTTGAGAAATAACCTTAACTTTTGCCTCATCTGACACGTAGTACTTTAAATAATCTTCACACTTGGATGAATTTGCCTCACAATCTACCATGATATACTCCTGAATGAATACAGAATTAGTCTTTAGTAACGCTACGGCATCTTCAAATGGAAACACTTCAGCTTTTATCCATTTTGAAACAAAATTGCCTAAAGACTCGCCATACAACACTTCAATCTCAGAAATAAAATCAGAAGTTTCAACATTTGTGAATTGGTGTTTATTAAGGTAATTAACGACTGCTTTTTTGAAGATGTCATCACCCACTTTATCTCGCAATGCATACAACACCCATGCCCCGCGATGATAAAAGGTTAAGCTACTTGATTTAGGGTTGAGAAGTGACGTGCCGATACCCGCCAAATCTTGCCGTGCCAAATCTTGCGCTGAATTGTATAGATTAAAATCGAAATAATCTTGACCAAACACTTCGCGCTCTGCCAAAAGCGCATAGTAGGTTGCAAAACCCTCTTGTAACCAATGATGATCGCCAGAAGTCGCCGTCACCAAATCGCCAAACCACTGATGGGCTAACTCATGCGCATTAACATTGATATAGTTTTTATCATTAAAGCCTGTTGAATCGACCACAAACGCGTCTGAGAATATCGTTAAACTCGTATTCTCCATTCCAGAATATAAAAAGTCATGCACAGGCACTTGCTTGTAGTTTTGCCACGGATACGCCAACCCAATTTCTTGTTCCAAAAAATCGAATATTTTCTTGGTGTGACGATAGGTCGGCTCAACTTTTAAGGAATCTTCAGGGTAATAATACATTTCTAGAGGAATACCACTTTTTGAGGTTTCCTTTTTTACATTGTACTTACCAATAGCAAAAGCAACGAGGTAGCTAGACATGGGTTTTTGCATGTTATAATGCCATTCTCTATAATCTCCTGAAGCACTGACACTATCGATTTTTCCGTTAGCCAAGACCGAATACTCTTCATCGAAAGTGATTGATAAATCAAATTCCACTTTTTCATTAACATCATCAAAACTTGGCAACCAATTGCTAGTATATTTTCCTTGGCCTTGCGTCCAAATATTCCAATTTTTATTTCGCTTTAAAAAATAAAGTGTCTTTTTAGGTTTTGCTGAATATTTGAATCTTAGTTCATACGACCTTTTTTCTTTAAAATTATTACGTACAATCAAATGACTCTCGTCACTTACATAAACTACATCTAAAATCTCAGTATCTGCATGAACCCCTACCTCTATGAGTTTATAATCGCTGAATTCCATTTGTTTAGCATCTATAAAAATGGAGTCCGTATTTTTTAAAATTTCAAACTGATAAGTTAAACTTCCTTTCACTTTAGACGAATCTAGAACAATTGTGATAAAAGCGTCTAACTTTTTAAAATCCACATATTCCGTTTGCTGCGCAGATGAAAACACTGAACACCAAAGACAGAATACAATTAAAAATTTCTTCATACTGTAAAACTACGCAAGGATAAGACCAAAGTCAACTATTTTGAGTGACTTCTCAATACATTCTGAAATAAATTTTAGAACACTCGAAGTGAGGTATGGAGATTGTCCCGAAAAGATTTAAATTCGCTTTATGAGTGTAAATCTTTAAACTCCTATCGATTATTTAAAAGGTGTTGGCCCAAATCGTGCCGATTTACTGCGTTCGGAGCTTGGAATAAAGACCTATCAAGATTTACTCAATCTTTTTCCTAATCGCTACATAGACCGCACACGCTATTATAAAATCAATGAAATACAGCGCAACAATGCCGAAGTGCAAATTATTGGTGTGATTACGGGATTTAGAGAAGTCGCTCAAAAACGCGGAAAAAGACTAGTCGCAGACTTTAAGGACGATAGTGGAATGATGGAGCTCGTTTGGTTTCGTGGACAAAAATGGATACGAGAAAGCTTGAAAGTTGGCAAGCCCTACGTGATATTTGGAAAAACCAATTGGTTTAGTGGAAAATATAGCATGCCACATCCTGAAGTTGAATTACATAGTGAGCACGAAACAAACTTACGCTCAGCCATGCAGGCCATTTACCCTTCGACAGAGAAATTATCAAACAAAGGGATTACGAACAAAGTGGTTTCGAAAATAATGCAACAGCTTTTTTTGGAAACCAAGGGACGATTTGTAGAAACATTGCCTGATTATATTCTTGAAGATTTAAAATTACTATCAAAATCCGATGCCCTTTTTAATATTCATTTTCCTAAAACATCAAAGCTCTTAGCTAGAGCAAAATTTAGATTAAAGTTTGAAGAATTGTTCTATATCCAATTACAAGTAATTCTTAAAAATCTTATTCATAAATCAAAAATAAAAGGTTTAAAATTCGACAAAGTTGGAACGTATTTCAATACCTTTTTTAAAGAGCATTTACCTTTTGATTTAACCAATGCACAGAAACGTGTGTTGAAAGAAATACGATTGGACTTAGGTAGTAATGCGCAAATGAATCGTCTTTTACAAGGTGACGTAGGCTCAGGAAAGACAATTGTAGCCTTTATGTCAATGCTTATGGGGCTTGACAATGGTTTTCAGTGTTGCTTAATGGCTCCGACTGAAATTTTGTCAGTCCAGCACTACAATGGATTAATAGAATTATGTAAACCATTAAATATCAGTATTTCAATACTTACTGGTTCAACTAAAACTTCAAAAAGACGTGATATTCATGAGAATCTTGAAAATGGTAAGTTACAGATACTAATTGGCACCCATGCCCTACTTGAAGACAAGGTGAAATTCAAAAATCTAGGCCTTGCAATTATAGACGAACAACATCGTTTTGGAGTGGCGCAACGAAGTAAATTATGGACTAAAGGTCCAAACAAAAAGTCTCCTTCTGAAAAGATTGGAGCAGCTATCCCACCCCACATTTTAGTGATGACCGCAACACCAATTCCAAGGACGTTGGCTATGTCTGTTTATGGCGATTTGGATATATCCGTTATAGACGAATTGCCTGCTGGTCGCAAACCTGTAAAAACGGTGCATAGATATGATAATAATAGACTTAAAGTGTTTCGTTTTATCAAAGACGAAATTACAAAAGGTAGACAAATATATGTAGTATACCCATTAATTCAAGAAAGTGAAAAAATGGATTATAAAGACTTAATGGATGGTTTTGAGAGTATTTCTAGAGAGTTCCCGATGCCAGATTACCAGATTTCTATTGTTCACGGCAAAATGAAACCTGCTGACAAAGATTACGAAATGCAACGTTTCATCAAAGGTGAAACTCAGATTATGGTAGCCACAACTGTGATTGAAGTTGGTGTTAACGTGCCTAATGCTTCAGTAATGATTATAGAAAGTGCAGAACGTTTTGGGTTGTCGCAATTACACCAGCTCCGTGGACGTGTAGGTCGTGGTGCAGAGCAGAGCTATTGTATTCTAATGACTAGTCATAAATTAAGTAACGATAGTAAAACACGACTAGAAACTATGGTACGCTCTAATGATGGCTTTGAAATTGCAGAAGTAGATTTAAAGCTTCGTGGACCAGGAGATATTATGGGTACACAACAAAGTGGCGTTTTGAATTTAAGAATTGCAGATGTGGTAAAGGATAAAGATATTTTACAAGAAGCCAGATACCATGCTAAAAAAGTTTTAAACGCAGACCCGTCACTTGGTTTAGAAGAGCATAGTAGTATTCTTAACACCTATAGAGAAATGGGTAAATACAAGAATATCTGGAATTACATCAGTTAAACTGAAGCTAATTCTGAATTAAATTGATAATAAATAAAAAAAGGCCTGGCCACCAACCATTACCAGGCCTCCAAAACATAATTACTCGTGTTTTGATGAATGATGAATTTTTATGAAGTAACCAATTCTTTTAATCCTTTTTCCGCATTAGCTTTTACTCTTGCATTTGGATTTAGAGATAATGCTTTTTTGTAGTGCTTCATCGCCATTTTCTTATCACCCATTGCTTTATAGATATCACCTAGACTACTTTGCCAATTAGCATTTTTAGGATCACTTTTTACGTTAATGCTGAAATATTTTAAGGCCCTATCATATTCCTTGATGCTTAACATATAATTTCCCATTCTATTAAGTTGGTTAGCATTTGCTATGATTGCAGCCTCATCCATGGTTCCACCAAAACCTTCCTCGTTACCTTTTTTCTTTAATATCTGAGCCTTTGTTGCCAAACCATTTACTGTTTTTTCGCTAAAGAAATTGCCTTCTAAAGCGGCATTTATCCAATTTAATGCTTCATCTAGGTCTCCACCATTATTCAATGCGAAATTTGCCGCTTGCTCCCAGTTTTGTCGTGTAAACCCTTTTTGACCTTTAAACTGAGCTCTTATATCACTCAATACAATATCAGTAACATTTACCTCAACTTTAAACGAAATAGCCTTCTTTTCCCATTGTAATTCGGCTACGGCATAATCAGCACCAACCTCATCAAAAGTAAATGTCAACAACTCTGAATGCGATATATCTTTTAATTTTAAATCTACTCGTAAAGCATCATTGTCTGAATCATAGAAATAACTTCCCCATGCATCTTTATCTTTTGACAGAATTAAAGTTGCATTATCAGCATCTTTAACATTTATATGTAGTCCATAAGTCCCTGCTTCTATAGATTTACCTTCAACACGAGCATCATGGGTAAACGTTATTGTTGTGTTTTCGTTAGCACCAGCTCGCCAAGGTGCTGCTTTAGATGTTCCAAAGCCTAAATTGTTCATTCCGTAAGGAACGAGTTTGCCCCAAACTTCGCGTTCGTTGACGCTAGGTCTTGAATAGGTAATGGTAATGTCTGTTATACCAATGCGCTGCATGACTGATGCCAATTGACTGCCGCGAGGTGTATTTAACTGCACAGCAGAAGTCAAAGACGTAAAAAGAAACAAACACATTACAACAAACGTAATTGTAATTCTCATTTTATATTGATTTTATGATTCGTAGTACTGCCAAATTATACCAATCTTAAATGCACTTCTGTTAGGAAGATGTTAAACAACTCTCACGATTTGTTAATTAACTAAACATTAAGAATAGACAAAAAACTAATTATCTTTGAATTCTTAAATCACTCTTATATCCATGCTGCACCTAAAATTAGAAACCGACCCAAGATGGGTAAATATTGTAGAATCAAATATTGAAGAAATACTTATAGACCATGCATGGTGTGAGCAAAAAGCAGCCACAAATGCCATTACTATAATTACGCATAACAGCGAATATGAAGATTTAGTGACAGAACTATTAGAGCTTGCGAAAGAAGAGCTTGAACATTTTCAAATGGTACATAACATCATAAAAAAACGAGGTTACACCCTCGGTCCAAAGCGAAAAGACCATTACGTTAATCAGTTATTTAGGTTTATGAACCGTGGCGGAAATAAACTACAAAGCATGGTGGACAGATTGCTTTTTTCTGCGATGATTGAGGCACGTAGTTGTGAAAGATTCAAGTTATTATCTCAACGTATTAGTGACCCTGAGCTCTCAAAATTTTATTATGACTTAATGGTCAGTGAAGCAGGACATTATACTGTTTTTATTAGCTTTGCTAGAAAATATGGTAAAGGTATAGATGTTGAAAAACGTTGGAAGGAATTGGTAGAGTTTGAAGGTGAAATAATTAAGAGCTATGGCAAATCTGAAACTATTCATGGTTAAAAAATAAATCTAATATGCTTACCAAACTCGGCCAGAAATTTACAGATAGCTTTACTAAGTATATGCCAAGTGCGTACGTATTTGCATTATTACTAACACTCATCATAGGAGTCTTAGCAATAACATTAACCGATACTAAACCTATTAACGTATTAGAAGGTTGGTACGACGGATTCTGGAATTTACTTTCTTTCGGGATGCAAATAGTCTTAATTATAATCACAGCATATTGCATAGCACAATCTAATCCTGTGAAAAGTGCCATTGATAAACTGGCTCTAGTCGTAAAAACACCTACTCAGGTCTATATGATAGTGATAGCTTTAGGTGCTTTAATGTCACTGATAAGCTTTGGTATGGTGGTTGTTACGGCCATATTGGGTCGTGAATTAGCATTAAGAATAAAAGGTGTCCACTACCCTTTTTTAGTGGCATGTGTTTATTTTTCATTTAATGGCTGGGTCTGTGGCTTATCGAGCTCTATAGCATTATTACTCAATACAAAAAATAACTTTTTAATTGAAGGTGGCGTTTTAAATGACACTATTTCTACAAATTATAGCTTGGGCTCAACTTTAAACATTACAATGATTGGATTGTTTGTTGTTGTTGCTCCTTTTCTAATTTATCTATTAATCCCAAAATCATCACAAGGCAAAGAATTAAGCGATTTACTTTTAAAAACAAATACTGAAGAAGAGTCTATAAAAGACGAAGCATTATTACAGAAATTGCCATTTAAAGCAGTTTCTGACGCCTTAAATAATGCTGGATGGCTACAAATTAGTGTTGCTTTGTTAGGTGTTATTTATATATTTTATCATTTTATTAAAAATGGATTTGACCTTAATTTTAATATCATGATTTTTATTTTTTTAATCACAGGTATGTTGTTGCATATCACACCTATGCGCTACAGTATAGCCATGAAGCGCGCCAGCAGTAATATATCAGGTGTTTTGTTTCAATACCCATTTTATGCTGGTATTATGGGCATTATGATGGCTTCTGGCTTAGGGGTGTTAATTAGCGATGCGTTAGTGTCCATTGCCACACCAAAAACCTATGCCTTTATTGCTTATGTCACAGGAGGTGTCATAAATTTTGCTATACCCTCTGCTGGTGGTGAGTTTGCAGTCATTGGCCCAAGTATTATTAGCATGGTACAAGAGTTGGGAGCTAATCTTTCTCAGACAGAAATTACAGCTATGATAGCTCGTGCGTCTATGTCTGTAGCTTATGGTGAGAGCTTAAGTAATTTGTTGCAACCCTTCTTTCTATTGATTATTTTTCCTGTGATGGGTAAAAATATAAAAATACAAGCGCGAGATGTCATTGGATTCCTATTGATTCCTTTTATTATCATGTTTATTATTCAAGCATTGATGGTCACCTATATGCCTCTGTAAAAATGTAATATTAAAATACTTCAAGTGTTTTGCTTTAAATTTAATGGTTTCTAAGAATCCAAAAGCGCCCAACCAATATTTCAATTATTATTCATTTGGCTGCTTTTATCATTTGTTTACTAAATTAGTCCGTGATAATTAAATGATTATTAACAAAACAAGGTTTAATGACACTTTAAAATATGAATGCATTTACAAAAGGGATTACATTTTTAGTATTCGTTTTAAATTTCAGTCACATTTCTTCTGCCCAAGATATTATACAAAAATACAATCCTTTAAAAAAGGACAGTATAAGAATTGGTAATGGAGAAAACGATTTCTTACCATATATTCAAAGTGGATATACACTTATGCTTCCTAAAAATAAATCTATCAAAGGTGTTCTTATTTTTCTTGAAGATTCAGGATATGACAAAAAGAATAGCAATGCTATTCAGATATACAACCAAGCTTCTGAAAAAGATTTTGCTGTATTGTCAGTTTCAAGTGATATTCCTTTCGATTTTTATTTTTCCAACATGGCGCTGCGTAATACGCATCTATTACTAGAAAAAGTGTTTCAAAAATATAATTTACCTAATAAAAATATTTTCTATTTAGGCGGAAGTCTCGTCGGGCATAGGGCGATGCGGTATATTCAGTTTTTAAAAGAAGGTAATTTAAAATTTCAAACTAACACAAAAGGAATTGTTATTTGTAACTTTACTTTAGACTGGACTAGGAAATGGTACCAACACCAACGCGATATAAGGATTAACCGTATCAATCTTTGGGAACCAAAATTTATAAATTATATGTTAGAAACATATTTGGAGGGCACTCCTAGAACAGTGCCTGATCGTTATCATAATTTTTCTTCTTACAGCTTTTTTGATGAAAACAATAAGAATATTCAATTCTACAAAGACTATGCTATTAGAGCCTATGCAGAACCTAAAATAAAATATAGACTTACAAAGTATTTCAGGACTTTATATGAAAACAACACTACTGATATAGTTGGGTTTTTAGCAGAATTAAGGCTTGCTGGAAATAAAAATACAGAGTTGATTGTTTTACATCAAGAGGACGATACCTTACAAGGAAAGAAGACCCAGACCACTTGGGATTACATAAATAAGGATGAATTAATGGAGTGGATTCTATTACAAGTGGAAAAATAAATAACTTTTTTATTAAATGTATCTTAAGTAATTGCTGATATAAGTCATACATTCTCACTTTAATATTATCTAACTTTGGTAGAATACCTTTTAATATTTTGCCAATGCTAACAGAAGAACTATTAAATACTCTTAAAAACAAGACAGATTTACTTAAACATTTACAGAACAACAAAGACAAAAACCCTACCTATAAATCTGTATTAGAAAAATATAAATATGAACAGGAATTACTACCACTTCAGGCTGAATTGGTTGAGTTTCAGCGCTGGATTCAAAGAGAAAATAAAAAAATTGCTATAATTTTTGAAGGCCGAGATGCTTCTGGTAAAGGAGGAACAATTAAACGTTTTAAAGAACATCTTAACCCAAGAGCCATGCGTATTGTTGCGCTAAACAAACCAACTGAAGTCGAAAAAAATCAGTGGTATTTTAATCGCTATATTAAAGAATTGCCAAACGCAGGAGAAATCGTTTTCTTTGATCGTAGTTGGTACAATCGTGCTGTTGTGGAGCCAGTAATGGGTTTTTGCAACAAGCAACAGTACAATAGGTTTATGATTCAGGTTCCTGAATTTGAAAACATGCTATACGAGTCTGGTACAACAATTATAAAATTCTGGTTTTCTGTATCAAAAGAAGAACAGCAACGCCGTTTTGAAAAAAGACTCAATAATCCCTTAAAAAAGTGGAAATTTAGCCCAGTCGACGAAAAAGGTCAAGAACTATGGGATGATTTTACAATCTATAAAAACCAAATGTTTTCTCGTACTCATAATTCATTTTCACCATGGGTAATTGTAAATTCAAATAACAAAAAACAGGCAAGATTAGAAAGTATTAAATACGTTCTAAGTCTTTTTGACTACGACAACAAAGGTGAAAATTGCAAAACTATACTACCAGACCCAAATGTAGTGCAACGTTATTTTAGAAATACCATTCAACTAGACCTTTAAAATATGACTGAAAAAGATTTAAATATTATAAATTCAAAAAAAGGTTTAGAAGCATTATTACAACAAAACAAGTTAGACACTTCAAAAGCCATTAGAAATGTGAAATACGAAAAACGATTGGAACGCCTGTAGGAAGAAATGCTTATTCTACAGCAATGGGTTGCTAAGAATAATAAAAAAGTCATTATTCTATTTGAAGGTCGAGATGCTGCGGGTAAAGGAGGTGCGATTCGACGAGTGATACAGCATTTGCCGCCAAGGGCAATTAGGGTAGTTGCTTTACCAAAACCCAATGAAACAGAACAAGGACAATGGTACTTGCAACGTTACATCAACAGATTACCAAATAATGGTGAAATTGTATTATTTGACCGAAGCTGGTACAATCGTGCCATTGTAGAACCTGTAAATAATTTTTGTTCAGAAAAAGAATATGAAATTTTTATGAAGCAAGTCAATGCGTTTGAGCAGATGATTCAAGACTCGGGTATATTTCTTTTAAAACTTTATTTTTCAATTACTAAAACAGAACAAGAACGCAGGTTTAAAGACATTATAGGTTCTCCAATTAAAAAATGGAAATATAGTAGTGTAGACAAACGCGCATTATCTCTTTGGGATGAATACACAAAGTATAAAGAGGCAATGTTCAAAAGCATACAGCAGTTTGCTCCATGGAAGATTATAAAGGCCAACAGAAAGACAAATGCACGTATTGCAGCTTTTGAATATATATTGAAAGAAATACCATACGAAACAAAAGATTTAGATAGAATAGGCCATAAATCTATGCGTAAATTATTGGAAGAGTAATTTTAGTAAAAAATATTATCCTGAATTAGCTAAAAACAGAAAAGATAAGGACAATCTCAAAGTAGAAATACAACTACTAAATAAATTCGCAAAAAATTACAGGTATTTTAGCAAAAACCAATGTCCTTTATTACTCTAAATTATTCCATAAAAACGATATGAGCCATATCTATTTTCGATAATTACCAGAATAACACTAATTTTAGTTTCTAAATATAATACCAAATGTTTCCAGATTTTAACCGTTGGAGTTTACCGCTTTTAATTTTGGCTCTTCAAGGTCTTGTTTTCGTAGGTTTATTGTTCGGAAAATATTTTAGAAAGTGTAACCTTTCAGATTTATTTTTAGGATTCATACTGCTCCTCACTAGCTACTCCCAAACGTGCTACACATTGGGTTTTATGGGATGGTATGATGCTTTTAGAACTACAAAAATCAATTACTTCCTCATAAATATTGGTATTGCATTGGCACCATTAATATACTTGTATGTCAAATCTGTAACTACTTCAAATTTTAAATTCAAAAAAAGCTATTGGTGGCATTTTGCTTTGGCTATAGCCTTTGTATTCTGCAGGTTTTCAATTTACACATATGATGCCCTGCAACCTGGATTTAGTGACACTCAGAATGGTGTACTAAAACTTGCTTTAGACGAAGCTTATGTTTTAAGTATTATGTCTTATATAGAACCACCGTTTATGTTATTGTATTTGGCATTTACCTTTCAACTATTTTACAGTTATCGAAAAAAGATTATGCAATATTTTTCAAATACCTATAAACTAGAACTTAATTGGATTTTAACCTTCTTAATACTAATCAGCATGCTGTTTCTCTATGGTACTGTTCAAGATATTATTGGTTCACGTTTTATAGAATTGGGATATCAACAACGTTGGTGGCTCAATCTTTTAACAGCAATAGTAACCCTCTTTATTGGTACAAAAGGTTATTTTACAGATACTACCAAACTAAATAAATTAGACTTTAGCTTTTCTCCAAAAACTATTGGAATTCCTGAAGAAGCAAGCAGCATAGAACACAAATCTGTCTCTGAAGAAGATATTGCTACAGTGAATCATTTAATGGTGGAACAAAAAGCCTATTTAAATCCTGAGCTTAATTTATCGGACTTAGCAAAATTGGCAAACATGTCTCGAGGACAACTTTCAGAAACCATAAATTCGGGTTACAACAAAAACTTTAATGACTTTGTAAATAGCTATCGTGTTGAAGCCTTTAAAAAAATGCTGAAAGAAAATAAGCAACAACAATTATCCTTACTCGGTATTGCTCAAGAATGTGGTTTTAATAGTAAGGCCACTTTTAATCGTGTCTTTAAAAAGCTAACAAGGTTCTCTCCTACCGAATATTTAAAAACACAACTAAAATAAGACGTCTCAAATCGTATTTAGGACGTACTAGTAAGCTTTAAGTCGTCCACGTAGCCTTTGTGTCGCAAATTTGTGTCATCAATCTAGCTGATGCATGTCAGCCTTTAAAAACATATAAGATGATACAATTTAAAGCTTTTCTCAAATTTTTAATTACACCTACCGTTCAGAAAAACTGGTTTTCAGATGTCGTTTTCTTTATCATCAGGTTTGGATGCGGCATTGGACTATCCATCGGTTTTGGCGCCGACAAGTTTGGTGTACCATGGACACCACATAGTCAAAACCTTAATTTATTTGAAGTAGCTGCTTGGTTCCCAGAGGACGTAAAAGCCTACGGAGGCATATTTGCTATGTTCCCAATATTTTTTGCTTGGATGGGTGCATTTAGTGAAGCTGTAGGCGGAATGCTACTGGCTCTAGGTATTGGTACTCGCATATCATCTTTCTTAATTATGTGTACGATGCTTGTTGCTATTTTTCTACAAAAATGGAATGGACCTGCATGGAATATGTTACCAGCAATGGGCTTTTTATGGGTTGCCATTTACAACTTATCACTAGGTTCAGGTCGCTTTGGATTGGACTTTATTATTAGTAAAAAATTAAAATAATCATTTAAAAACTACATATTATGAAAACTCTATTTACAACAGTTGCTTTATTATTTACAGTAATAACTATTACTGCCCAAAATACCATCTCACTTTCAGACTTTGAACGCATAAACAATACCAGTTGGAAAGGCGAATTAACCTATAAAGATTACCAATCCGGTAAACAAGAAACCATTCCATGTACAATGCAATTAAAAATTGAGAAGGATAAAATAATTTTCAATCAGCAATATACCTACGAGCCTAATAAAAACAATAAGTCTACTGTAAAAATTAAGAAAAACGGACGCTATTTCGGGAATGAAGAAGTCATTAGCCTCACAAAAGAAAACGGTAAAGAAACATTGGCAACACGTTACAGTGGAAAAGATAATGGTAAAAAAGCCTACATGTACGTCACACGCGTTTTAACCGATACGACATACACCGTAACAAAGGAAGTCGCCTATTTTGATAGTGATGAGGGATTTATTAGAAACCGTTACAGCTATACTAAACTTTAAAATTATTGAAATGATGAAAAATTATAAATCACTTTTATTTCTAATCACAATCTTTTTTATAACAAGTTGTGTACAAGAAACACATCTTAAAATCATCAATTTTAAAGTAGACATGCGAGGTTTAGACAATATTACTAATCCAGGAGTAAGAGGCCAATTTACAAGTCCTACATGGAAAAAATTTATACCACTTACAGATAAAAATAATGACAGTATTTATGAAGCAAAAGTTGAGTTTCAGGCAGCACAATACGATATCAAATTCAAATTTGTTAATATTGATGAGTACGAATTAATGGACCGACCAAATCGTTCTATACAATTTAAATATGAACCTGAAAATTTCACCTATGAAGCGACTTATGATAATTTTTCCGTAAAAACTATAAAGCATAAATTTAACTAACAAACAGAAGTACTAATCAGTAAGCTCTTCATCATCATAAAAAAGCATCTATTTACGTAAATGCTTTTTTATATATTTATGCAATGATAACTAAACTTACTAACTATGTTAAGAACCAATTACAATGATTTAGCCCTATTTATCCTCCGTATAGGTTTTGGTGGTATGATGTTAATTAGACATGGTATACCAAAACTAGATAAATTATCTGACCCATCAGGGTTTCCAGACCCATTAGGAGTGGGATCAACAATTTCCTTAATCCTTTGTTTAATAGGTGAGTTTTTAGCCCCTGTTTTAATCATCATAGGATTAAAAACAAAAATGGCATCAATTCCTGCTTTTATAACTATGGGTGTTGCTGCTTTTATAATACACGGCAGTGATCCATTAGCAAAGAAAGAAATGGCATTGTTATACTTTATGGCTTTTATAATTATATTTTTAGCTGGACCAGGAAAATTTTCTTTTGATGGTAGAAAAGGTCGCTAGTTTTAAACTCTAATAAATGTTTATCATGAGTTGCAGGGTGTTTGTCGAAAAACGTTGTAACTCATTTTCTTTTATTAGAGTTTAGCTGAAACTATAAAAAATGAAAAAATGAAAACAAGAGGAATTGTAATTTTACTATGTTTATTTCTATTCAGCTCATGTATTGTAAAATCTATTCAACCATTTTACATCAAAGAAGCGATTAAGTATAACCCTATATTAAAAGGAGATTGGACAGACCATAAAAAAGGTAAATGGAAAATTGTATCATTCAAAGAAGAATGGGAAAAAGAAACTGACCCAAACACTAAACTCTCTAAGGAAGACCGTAATGCCTATGAAAGATATAAGAATGCATATTACATACAATACACCAAAAAAGAATCAGAAGCAGCTTTTATTGCAATGCCATTTATAGTTAATGAGCATTTCTTTATAGACTTAACACCTTTTGAGTATGACTCTAATGACTTAAACAAGTTAGTAGCGCAACACCTATTAAAAACGCATTCAACAGCTCATGTAGAAATCAATGATGATGATACTATAAAGTTAAAATGGTTATCCGAAAAAGCCGTTGGTAGTTTAATTAAAAATAAAAAATTACGATTAAAACACGAGTCAACAGGAATCGATGAAGATTTAGTACTTACAGCTACTAGTGAAGAATTACATGCTTTTTTAAAAAAATTTATGTCTTCAGACTTTGAAGACAAATGGGATAATGATGATATTTATAGCTTAACACGGAGCAATGCAAAACCTTAATTTTAAAGTATTAATGAAGCATAACAATTACCATAGGCCACTAATTTTTAACAGTGTCCTATGGTTATTGTCTTTTGTTATCCTGCTGTTTATTTTTTCAAAAGGAAAGACGCCCATTACAGCAGATTATATTTACACAACTTCGTTTATAATTGTCATTGCCATACCTGTAAGTATAAATTTTTACATTCTAATTCCTAAATTATTAAAACGTGAAAAATATGTTTCCTATCTGTTTCTATTTCTTGTTGTTTTATTTACAGCTTCAACTCTAAAAAGGACATTTTTTAAAGATATATTAGATAACATATTTCCTAACTACTTCTTTGTTTCGTATTTATCAAATTTCAATATATACCTAACGTATACGATTTTTCTCTTAGCAACAACACTATTCAAATTAGCAGAAGATTGGTTCTATTTCAATACCCATCAGAACAAATTACTAAAACTTAAGAATCAACACATACAAACTCAATTAGCATCGCTCCGTTCACAAATAAATCCACATTTCTTGTTTAATTCTCTTAACGTCATTTACGCGATGGCATTAGAAAAAAAAGATACTATTACTTCAGCCATTTTAGAACTATCCGATGTATTACGATATGTTATTTATGATTCAGATACAGAACGGGTAAAGCTAAAAGATGAATTAAATCTCATTAAAAATTATATTGCATTCCAAAAATATCGAGGACATTCTGAGAATAGTGTTTCATTAAAGATTAATATTGAAAATGAAAATTATCAAATATATCCAATGTTATTACTACCATTACTCGAAAATAGCTACAAATATGGGTTTTCTGGCAGTAACACTTCAGAAGAGATACTAATTGAATTAAAACAAAGTGGTTCAAAATTTAATTTTAGAATTCATAACCTGAAATTAAACCCAAATCAAAATTTAGATTCTAAATATTCTGGTGTTGGATTAGAAAATTTAAAAAGTAATCTTAGCCTAGTATATCCAAAAAGTCATAGCTTCAAAATACATGAAACCAAAACTAGTTTTACAGTAACCATAGCTTTAAATAATGAATAATACTGCAATATCTTGTCTAATTGTAGACGACGAATTATCATCTCAAAAGGTTTTACAACATTTTATAGCACAAACAGAGGTTTTAGAACTCAAGCAAACTTGTAGCAACACACAAGAAGCCTATAAGTTTCTACAACTAAAAAATGGTGTTGATTTGTTATTTTTAGACATAAATATGCCGCAACAGTCAGGGTTTGATTTCTATAAAAGTTTAAAGCATGCGCCATTGGTAATTTTTACTACTGCATATCCGCAATATGCCGTAGAAGGTTTTGAGGTTAGCGCTACTGACTACTTACTAAAACCTATTTCCTATGAGCGTTTTCTTAGTGCTATAGGTAAAGTTATAAATGGTAGGTCTGGCAATGCTACGGGTAATTTTATCATTCTTAAAGAGAACAAAACATTACACAAAGTTGCGGTTGATGATATATCATTTATAGAAGCTTTTGGAGATTATGTAAAAGTACAATTGCCTGATAAAACGATTACCACCCATAGTACCTTTTCTAATTTTATTAGTCAGCTACCGTCAAATTTTATACGAACTCATAAATCCTTCAGTATTAATTTGAATAAAATGACTCAACTCTCAGGAAATCAAATTACCTTAGATTCATATAAAATACCAATAGGTCAAACCTATAAAGCAAAAGTTTTAGAAGCATTAAATTTATAAAATGAAGGCAGCATCAATTGTGACTATTAAAAAAGAATTGCAACACCTGCCCAAAGAGGATTTATTGGAGCTGTGCTTGCGTTTAGGACGTTTCAAAAAAGAAAACAAGGAACTCCTCACCTATTTACTTTTCAAAGCTCATGATGAAGAAAGTTATATAGAAAGTATTAAAGAAACCCTAGATAATCAGTTTGCTGGTATAAATACGGATAGTTATTTCTATATGAAAAAAACCATTCGTAAAATATTAAGACTGATAAAAACTTATAGCCGTTACAGTATTACTAAAACAACAGAAGTAGAACTTCTCCTCTACTTTTGTAATCGTCTTAATCAACTAAAACCAAACATTCACCGAAACCGAACACTAGATAATCTCTATCAGAGACAGATTGTCGCTATAGAGAAAAAAATAGTTTCATTTCATGAAGATTTGCAGTATGATTATCGTATACAATTAGAACAATTATAATTACCTTTTTTTAGAAATAGTCACTCAAAAATTGATTAATTTAGCGCATCAAAATTTTGAAGTCACTCATTATGAAAAATACCGCATTATCTGCAACACACGAGGCCTTAGGTGCAAAAATGGTGCCTTTCGCAGGCTATAATATGCCTGTACAATACGAAGGTGTAAATATTGAACACGAAACTGTAAGAAAGGCCGTCGGTGTATTTGATGTATCTCACATGGGTGAGTTTTTAATTGAAGGACCAAACGCTTTAGAGTTAATCCAAAAAGTATCAAGTAATGATGCGTCAAAATTAGAAATCGGAAAAGCACAATACAGTTGCTTACCAAACGATGATGGTGGAATTGTGGATGATTTAATTATCTACAAGATTAAAGAGGAAACTTATCTTCTTGTTGTGAATGCAAGTAATATAGAAAAAGACTGGAACTGGATTTCCTCAAAAAATGATGTTGGTGCCGAAATGCGCGACTTAAGCGCAGACTATTCGTTATTAGCCATTCAAGGCCCAAAAGCCGTTGAAGCCATGCAATCATTGTCTAGTCATGATTTATCTGCAATAAACTTTTACAACTTTGTTGTAGGTGATTTTGCTGGTATAGAACATGTCATTATTTCGGCTACAGGTTATACAGGCAGTGGTGGTTTTGAGATTTATTGTAAAAACGATGAGGTAAAACAAATTTGGGATAAAGTACTTAAGGCTGGTGCAGATTTTGGTATAAAACCCATAGGCTTAGCTGCAAGAGATACCTTACGCTTAGAAATGGGCTATTGCCTTTATGGAAATGATATCGACGACACAACATCACCCATAGAGGCCGGTCTAAGCTGGGTGTGCAAATTCAATAAAGAATTTACAAATAGTGAAGCACTACAAGTTGAAAAAGAACGCAAACCAGAAAATAAATTGGTCGCTTTTAAGATGGATGAACGCGGAATCCCACGTCATGGTTACGATATTGTAGATGGCTCAGGAAATACTATTGGTCGTGTAACTTCTGGCACTATGAGTCCAAGTTTAGGAATAGGCATTGGTTTAGGTTATGTCCCACGTGTATTTGCTTCAGTTGATAGTAAAATAAATATTCAAGTAAGAAAAAAAGCCATATCCGCTACCGTTGTAAAATTACCTTTTTATAAAGGCTAAATTAATACACTGCATGTTGTTAGATTAATGAAGAAGCCTGAGGAGAAATATAGAATACTTATACTTGGCGCTAGTGGTTATTTAGGACATGCTATTTATACAGAATTATGCAGCTACTTTAATACCTTCGGCACCTATTATTCTCCAAAAAAAAAATTTGAAAACAATCATCAGTTTATTCACTACGATATAGAAAATGATGATGTTCATGAAATTCTCAAAATATCAAAACCAGACATCATAATATCTGCTTTAAGAGGTGATTTTTATGCGCAGACTATTGCGCATACACATATCGAAGAATATGCACTAGAAAACAATACAAAAATTATTTTCTTATCCTCGGCAAATGCTTTTGATGCCTATAGTAAATACCCAAGCTACGAAACAGACAAAACATTAAGTCATAGCATCTATGGACATTTTAAGATTAAAATTGAAAATATGCTCCTGCGCATGCCAAAGCGACAAATAGCAATACTGAGGTTGCCTATGGTTTTTGGAACAAACTGCCCAAGAATTCGGGAAATTAAACAACATATTGCTGATAAACACGCTGTTGAAACGTTTCCAAATCTAATCATGAATGTTGCGCTCGATAAAAAAATAACACAGCAAATTCATTATATTATTAACAGAAAAAAATCAGGCATTTTTCACCTAGGAAGTACGGACTTAGTCCATCATGATGAATTTATAAAAGCGCTTATCTCTAGAATATCTAAAGAAAAAGTTGCCCTAAAACAAGTTTATACAACTAATGACGACCGTTATTTAGCTGTCCTACCAAAATTTAATTCACTACCTAAACATCTTCAGATTACAAGTGATAAAGTTTTAGAAGAATTTGAAAAATGATAAGATAACTGTTTAAATTCACTAATTTTAAAACAAAAAACATGAAACTACTTGATAATAATGCAATAGAAAAGAAATTACTTCAGTTACCTGATTGGGATTATTTTGATAACGCTATACATGCAGAATTTGAATTTGAAAATTTTAAAGACTGCTTCAGTGCCATGAGTCGCATTGCTTTTGAATGTGAAGCGCTGAGGCATCATCCGGATTGGTCAAATGTATATAACATTCTTAAAATTTCATTATCCACGCATGACGCAGGCGGAGTTACAGAAAAAGATATTGAATTGGCAAAAGCAATAGATTTTATTGTAGAACCTGAGGACTAATTTGGTTTTTAAAGCCCACTTATTTTTTTAAATTTGTTACGTCTTGAAATTACAAGGTCTAACACAATACTTTAAATTATAATTACAAACTATGGGAAGAGCTTTTGAATTTAGAAAAGCACGTAAAATGAAGCGTTGGTCTGCAATGAGTAAAGCCTTTACACGTATTGGTAAAGATATTGTTATGGCTGTTAAAGAAGGTGGCCCAGATCCAGATAGCAACTCTAGATTACGAGCAGTAATACAGAATGCTAAGGCCGTAAATATGCCTAAGGATAATATTGAACGCGCTATTAAAAGAGCTTCAGATAAAAATCAAGGCGACTATAAAGAAGTTATTTTTGAAGGCTATGCACCGCATGGTATTGCCATTTTAGTAGAAACAGCAACAGATAACAATACAAGAACTGTAGCAAACGTTCGTAGCTATTTTAATAAATGTGACGGTAGTTTAGGAACATCTGGCTCTGTTGTTTTTATGTTTGACCATACGTGTAACTTTAAAATTAAAGGCGAGGACTTAGATTTAGAAGAACTAGAATTAGAGCTTATAGATTATGGCGTAGAGGAGATTTTTGAAGATACAGATGAAGATGAGGACGGAAACGAAATTCAAAGTGTAATGATATATGCGCCATTTGAGAGTTTTGGAAAAATACAGGCCTATTTAGAAGAAAATAATATTGAAATTTTATCTTCTGGATTTGAACGCATCCCGCAAGTCACAAAAAAAATAAATGCTGAGCAAATGGCAGATGTAGAAAAACTTCTCGAAAAAATAGAAGAAGATGACGATGTTCAAAACGTTTACCATACGATGGAAGAATCATCAGACGACTAATCCATAAAGTACGATAGATTAAAGGTTTTCAAAACATAAATTGAAAGCCTTTTTTTGTAGATTTAAATCATGAAGCCATTAATCACTAAATTCTATACCGCATTTGCTAATCTCGATGCCGAAACTATGGTACAATGCTATCATAAAGACATTATTTTTACAGACCCAGCTTTTGGTAATTTAGAAGGTGAACGTGCCAAGAACATGTGGCGTATGTTATGCCAATCGCAAAAAGGAAAAGGTTTTGAAGTTTTATTCTACGATGTAAACGGAACTGAAACAAAAGGCGAAGCCAAGTGGGAAGCTAAATATAGCTTTAGCAAAACCGGCAGAACTGTTCATAATATAATATCAGCGCAATTTGAATTTAAAGATGGCTTGATTATAAAACATATGGACACCTTTAACCTACACAAATGGGCCATACAAGCATTAGGCATTAAAGGCAGAATTATTGGTAGAACAAAATACTTTAGAACCAAGCTTCAATCACAAACAAACCACTTACTTTCTAAGTTTGAATCTAAGCAATAATTTTTTAACACTAGTTAACTAATAGTGTAAAATCTTATTGCTTATCTTGTTAACGTATTCAACTCAGGATACATTAAAAAATTACTAATCAAATTAATTATTATGAGAATGACATCAATCAAAGCTATTAAGCTTTTTTCTATGGTTCTACTTTTGTGTGCTTTTATTTTACCACAAAATGTTAACGCACAACGTAAAAAAAAGCGTAAAAATGACAAGACAGAGGCACCCGCTCCAAAGCCGCCACAGAAAAAAGAAAAATCAATCAAAGACTTAACAAAATCTAGCAAAAAAATAGAAGGCCTTTTTACAGTTTATGAAGATACTATAACAGGGGCTTTAAAAATGGTTGTAAAAGAGAGTCAAATAGGTAATGAGTACATCTATTTTAGCCAAGTATCTAATGGTAGTACTGATGCAGGTTTATTTAGAGGTGCTTATGGAGGTTCTAAGGTCTTTAAAATTAATAAGCACTTTAACAAATTAGAATTTGAAGGTCAAAATACTTCTTTCTATTTTGACGAAAACAATGCGATTTCTCGTTCAAAAGAAGCCAATGTTTCTAATGGTAAAATGGCTTCGCTTAAAATTGAAGCACACGATAAAGAATCTGGTGAATATTTAATCAAAGCGGACGATATTTTCTTAAAGGAAACATTACGCCAACTTAAACGCCCGAGATTTCCCGGGCAATCGCCTTTTGCATTTAGTTTAGGTAATTTAGACAAAGGTAAAACTACGGTTAAAGCGATAAACAATTACGAAGACAATACAAATCTAGAAGTTGAGTATGTATACTCAAAACCTTCTGTTTTAAATGGAGGTTCATCAGCCATTGCAGATGGAAGAAATGTAAGTGTCCAAGTTTTTCATAGTTTTATTGCAATGCCAGATAATAACTATGAAATTCTATTGGACGATCCTCGTGTAGGCTATTTTACTACCCAAGTTGAAAATCAGACTGCTACAAACTCTACTCCATATAGAGATTTGGTACACCGTTGGAATCTTAAAAAGAAAGATCCTAATGCCGCCATATCAGAACCCGTTAAACCAATAACCTGGTGGATGGAGAATTCAACACCTGTTGAATGGAGAGAAACTATAAAACAAGGGGTTTTAGAATGGAACAAAGCTTTTGAAAAAGCAGGATTCAAAAATGCCATGGTTGTAAAAATGCAACCAGATGATGCCGATTGGGACGCAGGAGACATTAATTACAATGTGTTACGATGGACTTCATCACCTAATCCACCTTTTGGGGGTTATGGCCCGAGTTTCGTAAATCCTAAAACAGGCGAGATTATGGGTGCAGATATAATGCTAGAGTACGTTCACTTTACTAACAGAGTCATGTATGACAAGCTTTTTGATTTATCAGCAAAACCTAAAGCCTTTGACGCATCTGAATATTTACAAAACAACAAAGTTTTTTGTTCATTAGGTCATGTAATGCATGAGAATACTATGTTTGGACAAGCCGTATTAGAAGTTGCTGGTGCAAATGCTTTAGAAATGGAGCGTATGAAAAAAGAAGCTATGATTGCATTAATTATGCATGAAGTTGGTCATACACTTGGGCTAAATCATAATATGAAAGCAAGTCAATTGTTTTCACCAGAACAATTGGAAGACGCCAGTTTCATAGAAGGCAAGTGTCTTACAGGTTCGGTAATGGACTATGCCGGAATTAACCTAACAACAGATAGAAGTCAGCAGGGACAATATTATGACACTTCTGTTGGACCATATGATGTTTGGGCTATCCAATTTGGTTATACACCGTTTAAGTCTGACATGGAAAAGCAAACGCTTTTAAGTCAGTCTACTAAACCAGAACTTATATTTGGTAATGATGCAGATGATATGCGTGCTCCAGGAAAAGCTATAGACCCAAGAGTTATGATTGGCGATTTATCTAATGATCAGATAGGCTATTCTATAGACAGGTTTAAGCTGGTAGATAACATGATAGGAGATATTAAAACGAAGTTTGCCAAGAAAGGAGAATCATTCCAAGAAATGCGTCGTGCCTATTATATTCTTAGTGGACAACGTGCTACTGCCGGAAATGTAATCTCTAGGTTTATTGGAGGTGTTTATGTTGACAGAGCTATGGTTGGACAACCTGGTGCAACTAAACCCTATACTCCTGTTAGCTTAGAGGACCAAAAACGCGCAATGAATGCTTTAAAGACCTACGTTTTTGCTCCTAACGCTTTTGATGCGCCTAATGATTTGTATAACTATTTAGCTATGCAACGTAGAGGTTATAACTTCTTTGGAGGTCCTGAGGACCCAAAAATACATAATCAAGTACTTAACTATCAAAGAGGTGTATTGATTCATATTTTACATCCTAATACCCTGCAAAGAATTACAGATAGTGAATTGTATGGAAATGACTATAAATTATCGTCTTTTATGACGGATTTAAACAATGCTATTTTTAAAGCAGACATTTATGGAACTGTAAATTCTTTTCGTCAGAATTTACAGTTAGAGTATACAAATATGCTTATTGATATGCTTACTGGTCGTCAAAGTGCACAATTTACAAACAACGCAAAATCTATGGCGCTTTATAATCTTAAAAACATAAGAACCATGGCTGCCCCTTCAGGAGATATTTCTTCTAGAGCGCACAAACAACACTTAAGGACATTAATTGATAATGCTTTAAAGGAAGTAAAGTAAACTTATATCAATTGTTATAAATAAAGGCTATCATTATTTGATAGCCTTTTTTTCAATGTTTCTTTCTAGTGACTCAAAGGTTTATTTTATGTTTCATTGCTTTCAATTAAAGTATTGCAAAGCTCATGCCATAATGCTATTTAATCTACGAATATTCTGGTATTTTTCCCTTAACGCCTTCAAAAAATGAGTGCATAAATTTAAAGTCAGCATCTTTGTCATCAGTTGGATAAAATGGTTCTGAGATTTTATTCTGTTTATTTTCAAAATCTAATGTAAACATGATAATAGGTACATTTGCTTTTTTTGCAATATAATAGAATCCTGTTCTCCATTCATCTACTTTTTTCCTAGTACCTTCTGGTGCTAGAGTTAATCTAAACTCATTCTCACCATGAAATAATTTTGCTATAGCCTCTACTTTATTTTGTCCAGATGTCCTATCAATTGGTCTTCCTCCAATAGATTTAAAATAATAATTAAAAGGCCATTTAAACAATTCCTTTTTTCCTATAAAATTAGTTTTAACCCCTATTATTTTACGTAAGTATAAACCTATAAAGAAATCATGCCAGCTCGTGTGAGGTGCAGCTATAATTACAGCCTTTTTTACGATATCTTTTGAGAAGTTTTTATTCCCAACAATTCTCCAACCAAGTATTTTAAAATAGATAAATTTTGCCAGAGCCTTCATTCTACATTTTTTTGTATAGGTCTCGCAATTTTTGTGGCGTTATAGTTTCTTTCCATTTTTTACCAATGGCATTTTCCCAAAGTGGCTCTAAGCTTAGTGCGACATTTATCATTATATCCAACTCTGTTTCACTTAAATCTGCACATATACCTTGAGGTAAAGTAATACCATGCTTAACTTTCATTTCTTTAAAACACTTTACGCCTTCTGGATAATATTCTTCTAAATGATCAAAAACGATACAATTACCTAAACCATGCTTTACACCAAGTAAATACCCTAAACCATAACTCATAGCATGTGCAACGCCGACCTGAGAATATGCAATACTCATACCACCATGCCATGATGCCATCATAAGCTTATCTTGAGCTTCTTTTTCCGATAAATTATCACCTAAAAAAACAGCTTTACACATTTCTAAGGCTTTCTGACCATAACTTTCACTAAATGTATTTAGGTAAGTCCCGTTTAATGACTCTATACAATGAATATAACAATCCATGCCCGTATAAAACCACTGATTTTTAGGAACGTCTTTGGTTAACTCTGGGTCTAATATAACTTGATCAAAAGGTGTATAATCGCTATTAATACCTAGCTTTCTTTCAGGACCAGTAAGAATGGTAGTTCGAGAGACTTCTGCTCCGGTACCGGAAATTGTAGGGATACCAACATGGTAAATTGCAGAATTCTTTATTAAATCCCATCCTTGATAGTCTTTAGCTTCACCTTTATTAGTAAGCATTAAGGAAACAGCTTTCGCAATATCCATTACAATACCTCCCCCGATACCAATAATTCCTGAAGGTTTTTCGCTAAATTCTAAAATTAAATCTTCAACATATTGATCTATCTGTGACGTTTTTGGTTCTTCTTTAGTAGGTACATAAATGATTTTATCATTATAAGATAATGAGATTCGCGATGTTAACCAATGATTACCTTTAAATATATCATCTACATAATATATAAATGGTGCATGACGCCCCTGTCTTTTAGGTGCAATTATTTCATCTAATTGATTAAAACTTCCGCGTCCATAAACAACACGCGATACCATCGGAAAATTCTTATAATTCATTTATAAAATTTCTATAACAAAAATATAAATACTTAAACGTTCTACCTATCTATTGATTTAAATAATTCAAAAGTTCTTTTAATGAACCTAGTGTTATATAATCTGCATTTTTAGCCTGATTATGACTTACCTTCTCATGTTGCCAAGTTGTATGAAAAGGAACATGTACTGCTTTTGCCCCTATTTGTATCAATGGCAAAATATCTGATTTTAAGGAGTTCCCTATCATTAAAAATTCTGATGGTTTTATTTCTAAGTGCTTTAAAAGCTTACTATAATTACTAGATGCTTTCTCACTCAGTACCTCTATATGATGAAAATAATCCAACAAACCAGACTTTTCTAATTTACGTTCTTGATCTAACAAATCACCCTTTGTGGCTACAATAAGCTTGTACTTTTTTGAAAGTGATTTTAACACCTCTTCTACGCCATCAAGTAATTCTACCGGCTTATTAATCATATCCTTACCAATATCAAGAATAGCGTTTATAGTTTTGTTAGATACAGAATTATTAGATAACTCAAGTGCCATTTCTACCATAGAAAGTACAAACCCTTTAACACCATAACCATAAAGTGGTAGGTTTTTCATTTCCATTTTAAACAATTCTTGATCCGTTTTATTAGGTGTCTCAAATTGAGATAATAATTTGGCGAACTCTAATTCAGCATCTCTAAAATAAGTTTCATTAACCCATAAGGTATCATCGGCATCAAATCCTATAACTTTAATATTTTGAAACTGATTATCCAATTATCTCCACATTTGTTTTGCGCGTTCTAAATCTTCTGGCGTGTCTATTTCTACACCTTGTACTGAAGTTTCGACCATCTTAATTTTCTTACCGTATTCGAGATATCTAATACATTCTATCTTTTCACTAGCTTCTAGGAATTGCATAGGTAGCACTGTAAAATCTAACAATGCTTGCTTTCTAAATGCATAAATTCCTTTATGTTTAAAATAACGTACTGTAACGCTATTATCTCTTGGGTATGGTATTGGACTTCTAGAAAAGTAAAGTGCAAAGTCATTTTGGTCTACAATTACTTTTACGGTATTTGGATTATTAATCTCCTCCCAATCTGTGATTTCAACCATCAATGAAGCTAAGTCAATTTCCTTATCAATATCTGTATTAAAAACATTAAGAACTTTCTCTAAACTTTCTTTTTCTGTAAAAGGCTCATCACCTTGGACATTGACAACAATATCACAGTCTATATTTGCTACAGCCTCTGCAATACGATCACTTCCAGATTCATGCACTTGTTGACTCATTATGGCCTTACCACCATGAGTTGTTATCTCATTAAAAATAACATCACTATCCGTTACCACATAGACTTCAGAAAACAAATCTGTCGCAACTGTGGCCTCATAAGTCCTTAAAATAACTGTTTTACCCGCTAAATCTTGCATAAGTTTCGCAGGAAATCTAGATGCCGCATAGCGTGCGGGAATCATTGCTATAATCTTCATTTAAAGATAGATTTTATTAGTCAAAAATAAGTGTTTGAAATGATAAAAGCTACTCCACAAAATTATCATCATTAAAACCTATAAGATAAAGTTTATCTTTAGCTCTGGTAACCGCTGTATACAACCAGCGAATATAATCTCTATCTGGTCCTTCGGGAAGATAAGGTTGTTCGACAAAAATAGTATTCCACTGTCCTCCCTGGGATTTATGACAAGTAATAGCGTAGGAGAATTTTACCTGAAGTGCATTAAAAAAATTATTGTTTTTAACACCAAGAAAACGTTTATAATTGGAAGTTTCATTAACATAATCCTTTGAAACTTCTTGATATAACTTGTTTGATTCTTCATAAGTTAAAGATGCACTTTCTGCAGAAATGGTATCGAGAAGTAAAACAGTCTCAAAAGGTCTCATTTTAGGGTAATCTACCATCTTAACTTTTACTTCTGCAAATTTAAAACCGTACAACTCTTTAATACTAAAGATTTCAAGTACTTCAATAATGTCTCCATTAGCTATAAATCCGGCTTCAGTAGTTGGTTTTATCCAGAAATAATTATTCTTTACCACCATGAGATAATCGCCAGCAGACAATTCACTTTCATTAAAGAGAATACGGTTTCTAATTTGCTGATTATAAAGGTTTGCACGTTTATTGCTTCTTACAATAACGGCCGTTTCTTCGTAGCCATCTTTGCCATAAGCATCGTTTATAGCATCCATAATCTCGTAACCGTCTATCAACCGCACGATATCATTAAATGGTTTTACATTGAACTTAAAACTATCATAAAAGGTCGTATCTAAAACAGAACGCAACTCGGTTGCGTTTTCTAAAATACCCGAGTCCTGCTCCTGACGTACCACTTCATCCAATTCAATAGTAGTAACCTGCTTATTGTAATTCAAATCTAATTTTATAGCATCTAATGCTGGGCTTAAATCGGATTTAACTGGCGGTAACTGTGCCTTATCACCAATTAAAAGCAACTTACACTTGTGTCCCGAATATACATATTGAATTAAATCGTCGAGTAACGAACCATTTTCAAAAATTTTTGATTCAGAGGGTGAGTCCGGTATCATAGAAGCCTCATCAACAATGAAGATAGTATTTCTATGCTTGTTAGGTTGCATTACAAACTTAACCCCTCCTCCTTTTTCCTTTTTTGGGAAATAAATCTTTTTATGAATTGTAAACGCTTCCTTTTTAGAATAATTAGAAATAACTTTTGCGGCACGACCAGTTGGAGCAAGTAAAACAGCACTCACCTTGGCTTGCCAAAGATTAGAAACAATAGTTCCTATAATGCTTGTTTTACCAGTTCCCGCATAACCTTTTAGTAAATACAAAGTATTAGGTGTATCGCTAAAAATAAACTCAGAAAGTTGTAATAAAACAATATCCTGTTTTTGTGTTGGTACAAAAGGGAATTTTGATTTTATAAGTTTATAAAAATCAGAGGCTTTTTGAATCATTTACTAGATTAGAATTCCTAAGCAATATAGCATTATATCTTTACATTTCAGACTATTATATCTTATGGAAAATTCATTTTATTATATTTTTATTTATTATGTTTTTACGAACAAAAAAAAATTGTAGATTTGCGAAAGACCTTAATAAAATAAACTAACTATGTTAAATGTCATTCTAGCAATTGTTGCTATCATTCTTCTAACTATACTTATTGTTTGGTTAATCGACAAGTTTGTACCAAAAAAAATGAAGCCTATTCTCAATCTTGTACTTTGGGCTCTTATTATATATTTAGGATATATAACTTTCAATTCTGTTTATGACGAATTAAGATTTAATGAAATTAAAGATGAGCGCTACCAAGTTGTGGTTGACCGCTTAATTGATATACAAAAAGCTCAAGTTGCTTACAAAGATGTAAATGGAGAATATACTGATAAGTATGAAAACCTAATTAAGTTTATTGATACTGCACAAGTGCCAATTACGGAGCGCCGTGATTCTACTGTAACTGATGTAGAAAAAACAAAGTTATTTGGAATTGATATGTTCAAAACAATAACACTGATTGACACATTGAGTTATTATTCTGTGAAAGATTCTCTTTTCAAAAATGTTGAGTATAACAAAATGATGAATGTAGGCATTGGTGAGCCAGGTGCTAAATTTGAATTAAAAGCTGGTAAGCTTGATGAGATTCCAGTATTTGAAGCAAGTGTAGACAAGGCAGTGGTACTTTATGACCAAGACAAAAACTTAGTGTCCAATGAAAAACAAACAGTTTCTGTTGACGGTGTTAATGGTCCAAAAATCGCAGTAGGTTCTATGAACGAAGTTAAGACTACTGGTAACTGGCCAAAAAACTTCTCAAAAAAGGAATAGTTTGATAACTAAAAAAACTAAAGAACTGTCCATTCAAGTAAATTTGAGTGGACTTTCTTTTTCTGTAACTAACAGTGCAGAAAAAAATAAAATTGAGTTTCTTAACACTATTAAGTTTAAAGAGAAACTAACGCCGTTTGAGGTATTAAATAGACTTAAGGAAGAGTTAGCATCAAATACAGTCTTCTCAGAAGATTTTAAAAATGTTAGTGTTATACATTATAATGAATTGGCAACACTTGTCCCAAAAGAGTTGTATGATGAAGCTCACAATGCAGAATATTTAAAATTTAATACAAAAATTTTAAAAACGGATTTTATCGCCTCTGATGCATTAGAAAACCAAGATATTGTAAGTGTTTATGTGCCTTTTGTAAATATCAATAACTATATATTTGATACGTTTGGCAGCTTTACCTATAAACACGCATCTTCGGTTTTTATAGACACACTATTAAGTAAAAATAGTAGTGATGGCGTTTATGTTTATGTCCAAGGTGACTCCATGCAAGTGGTTACCATAAAAGAACAACTAATTACATTATATAATTTTTTTGAATATAATACCCCTGAAGACTTTATTTATTACATGCTATTTACATGTGAACAACAAAAATTAGATCCTGAAAAATTACACCTAAAGTTTTTTGGGTGGATAAAAGAAGATGATAAATTTTTCGAGATGGCCTATAAATACATTAGACACATAGAATTGGAGAAAAACTCTGAACACTACCTAATTAAAAATAGTATGTAATGCGTATTATTTCTGGTGAATATAAAGGTAGGCGAATTACAGCTCCAAATAAACTTCCCGTAAGACCAACAACAGATATGGCTAAGGAAGCCTTATTTAACATACTTAATAATCGATACTATTTTGATGACATATCTGTTTTAGATTTGTTTTCAGGTACCGGAAATATAAGTTACGAATTTGCCTCACGAGGTACACAAGACATCACAGCTGTTGATGCCCATTTTGGTTGTATAAAGTTCATTAACCAAACTGCGGCAGCTTTTAGCATGCCTATTAAAACTATTAAGAGTGACGTTTTCAAATTCTTAGAAAGCACCAATCAAGACTTTTCTATTATTTTTGCAGACCCCCCTTATGATTTTGATTTGGAACAGTTTTCAAAAATTCCAGAATTGGTATTCAACAGCAGTACTTTACAGGATGAAGGTCTTTTAATTGTTGAACATTCCAAACACACTGATTTAAGTAGTTTAAAGCATTACAATCACTCAAAAAGTTATGGCGGCAACATGTTTAGTTTTTTTACAAATAATTGACAACCAATTTGTAAGGTAATTCCGAATCCTTTTTTTTACCTAACTTTAAATTCCCAAGGAGTTAAATCCGTTATAATCTATCCTATAACTTACTTCATGTTTTTGCTTAACTCTTAAATAAATCAATACAATTATGAAAAACTTATTAGTATTAGGATGTCTTATCATCTTTTTTTCTTCATGTGAAGAAAAACAACAACGTTATTTTGCAGAATCTGCAGAAACAAAAACTCTTGAGGCTGGTATAGATGCTTATGAAAGCGGGGATTGGGACAAATGGAGAACTCATTTTTCGGATACGGCCAAAATCTATGTCAATTCTAAAGACCCTATTAATTTACAAGCTAGAACAGAACAACTGGTGAGTATGACTGATGCTTTCTCGTCTTATGGATTTGAAAAAGACAAAGCTTATATAGAAATGGTCTTAGACAACGATGATGAAACATGGGTTTATTATTGGGCACAACATAGTGGAACGATGACAAATGGAACAAACATTTCGATGCCAGTCCATCTAGCAGTGCAATTTACTGAGGGTAAAATTACGGAGGAACATATATATTTTGATGCCACTGAAATGAATGCTGCACTCAATGCCATGCAAATGGCAGCAGATGCAGAGGCCGAAAATGAAGAATAGCGAATAAAACGAAAATAAAAAAACCTTCTCATTAGAGAAGGTTTTATTTATTTAAGCAAATCTATAAGCCGAATTCTGTTCATTTTCTATTAAGAAATAAATTTCAAAAAGAAAAGCCCTTATCATTTATCTGAGTTTGCTGTTACCAACAAACTTTAGCTGTCTACCCTCTAACATTGCACGTGCCGCACTCAGACGTTAGTTTACATGACATTGCACCTCATAGAGTTTACCTGGTTTCACTACAGCATAACCTGTACATACTTTCTGTTGCACTTTTCCTCATCTTTCAATGGATGGCCGTTAGCCACTATGATTGCACTTTGGTGTTCGGACTTTCCTACCCTAAATAAATTAGAATCGATAAGGCGATTTACTAAGCACAAAAGTACATAAATTGTTAATAACTACTATTAAGTTTAAGGGTTCATAAATGCATATTTATTGGTAATTATTAAATTTGTAATTCAATAGTATTTAATGGAACATTTTGTAGTATCTGCACGTAAATACAGACCTCAATCATTCAAAGATGTTGTGGGGCAACAAGCTATTACAAACACACTACTTAATGCAATAGAAAACAATCATTTAGCGCAAGCGCTTCTCTTTACAGGTCCACGTGGTGTTGGTAAAACAACTTGTGCTCGTATCCTGGCTAAAATGATTAATAGTGATGGAAATACAAGTGAAGACGAGGATTTCGCTTTTAATATATTTGAATTAGACGCAGCTTCGAACAACTCTGTAGATGATATTAGAAGTTTAACAGATCAGGTGCGCATTCCGCCTCAAGTTGGCAAGTATAAGGTGTATATCATTGACGAAGTACACATGCTGTCTCAAGCAGCATTTAACGCCTTTTTAAAAACGTTAGAAGAGCCTCCAAAACATTGTATATTCATTCTTGCGACTACAGAAAAACACAAAATTATCCCTACCATCTTATCACGTTGTCAGATTTTTGATTTTAAACGAATTACTGTAAAAGATGCTAAGGAATACCTGAAGTATATTGCAGAAGAGCAAGGTATTACCGCAGAAGATGATGCATTACATATTATTGCACAAAAAGCAGATGGTGCCATGCGAGATGCGTTATCTATCTTTGACCGTGTTGTTAGTTTTTCAGGAAAGAATCTAACTAGACAAGCAGTTACTGAAAATTTAAATGTTCTAGATTATGAAACTTACTTTACAAGTACAGATTTAATCTTAGAAAATAAAATCCCTGAATTATTAGTGCATTTTAATGATGTATTATCAAAAGGGTTTGACGGCCATCATTATATAGCTGGACTTGCATCGCACTTTAGAGATTTATTAGTTTGTAAAAACCCTTCAACTATAGAATTACTTGAGGTGGGTGATGATACCAAAATAAAATATGTAGAACAATCACAAAAATCCTCTCAAGACTTTCTTATAAAAGGGATAGATCTAGCTAACGACTGTGATTTAAAATACAAAAGCAGCAGAAATCAAAGACTCCTTGTGGAGTTAGCACTAATGCAATTGGCCTCTATCACTTATGATGGAGAAAAAAAAAATAGCCGACATTACATAATTCCGCCGTCTTATTTTAAAACAAAGGGCATAACGCCTATCCCCGTCAGTAAACCTGATACTATAAACCAAAAGCTACAAACAGAAATTAATCAAGCACCGCAAAAAGCAATAAACACGCCAGTTAATGTTAAAGAAGTTGCTGCGCCTTCTGTGCCAAAATTATCTATTAACAAACCTACAAAAGTAACCAGCGGTTTATCTCTTAAAAGTATTCGTGAGAAAAAAGAACATCAAATTAAACAAATGGATGTTATTATCGACGAAGAAAACCTACCTAAAGAAACCGTTACTCAAGAAAATTTGACAGCTGCCTGGAATTCTTATATAAAGTCACTTCATACAAAAGGTGAAAAAATTATGGCTTCTATAATGGAAATGGAACCTCCAAAATTGGATGGTGTAAAAATGTGTATTACCTACTCCAATAACACCAACAAAATAGAACTAGAACGTGCTCAGTTTCCATTATTGGCACATTTAAGAAAAGTATGTAAAAATTACGATTTACATTTCCATATAACCGTAAATAAAGAAGTCGCAAAAAAATATGCGTTTACACCTCAAGAAAAATACGAAAAGCTTAAAGAGAAAAACAAAAATATAGAGCTATTAAAACGTACATTTGGTTTAGATATTTAAAAAACATGCAACGATTTTTATTTTTAATATTAGTAATTAGCATTGCATTAACCGCTTGTGATGGCAGAAAGTCCAATAAGAAAGCATTATCAGAAAGTGTTGAAGATTTTAATAAAAATAACACTATTAGCATTCTTAACTATATTCCTGAAAGTTATTTTGAGCGACAAGTAGATACCACACTATCAAATGGTTTTGTAGTCAATATAACGACCAAAAGCAATCTAAAGGATACCATTATTCTAAATCAAGAGAAAAACAATCTAAAACACATATACAATTATAGGACATTCGATGTTACAATTAATATAACAAAAGACAACACTACTATTTATCGTAAAAATTTTAAACGCGAAAACATGCTCAAGGAGCTTGCAAATAGCAATACATTCAAATCAAAACACCTCCCTAAAGATTTTAATGAGTTAGCCATATTAAAATCTATCCATCTAAATGAAGAATTAAGTACTCTAAAAGATGTTATATATATTGATATTGCTTATGCCAAACCCAATGAAGAATTTTTGAATTGGCAAACATTAAAAATAGATAGTGACGGCACATCAAAATTTATTCAATTTATAAATTAATATGTTAGGATTAAAATTACCAACAGATCCAAGATGGGTTAACATTGTTGAAAAAAATATTGAAGATATTTTAACAGACCATGCCTACTGCGAACAAAAAGCTGCGAGTACAGCAGTATCATTAATTGTTAGTTTTCCTGAATACACTGAGCTAGTTCAAGAAATGATAGAACTCGTAAATGAAGAGATGAGTCATTTTAAAATGGTTCATGACCTCATTTTAGAGCGAGGTTGGATTTTAGGTAGAGACCGTAAAGACGAGTATGTTCTAGAATTATTAAAATTCTTTCCAAAAGGAGGAAGTAGAACTACTCAACTGGTACATCGTTTATTATATGCAGCATTAATAGAAGCTAGAAGCTGTGAGAGATTCAGACTACTCTCAGAAGAACTTGAAGATAAAAAGTTAGCTAAATTCTACCGCAAGCTCATGATAAGTGAAGCTAGTCACTATACCATGTTTCTAAAATTTGCACGACAATACGGAGATGAAAAAGAAGTCAATGTAAAATGGCAAAATTTGCTTGCTTATGAAGCCGACATAATGAAGAGTCTAGGCACAAAAAAAACCATCCATGGATAAAAAAAGCCTTAGGATTAAAATTCTAAGGCTTTTTTAATGAATTATATTTTTAGGTTTATTAGATTTTAATACCAATGCCTAATTGTATCATAAATTGTTTTGCTTCCAAAGGCGCAACAGCATCATCTAGTATATTAGAAAATCCATAAACAGCTCTTACGTCTATAAAATAGTCTGTAAATATTTCATACTCTAAACCACCTACTGCAGAAAAAGTAAAGGTCTCAAAACCATCTGTGTCTTGCCATGTTTTAAGACTTACTTGAGGTCCTGCTCCTATAGTTAATTTATCTGCTAAAGCAAAACGCAATTGTATAGGTAAGTTTATATAATTTGCTCTTAAGTCTTCATCTTTTGCTCCTTCTGCAGACCATTGTATCTCTGTATTTAAGAAAACAGAGTTAGATAACATAAACTCAGCAAAACCACCAAAGAAAAAACCATTACGATGCGCATTGGTAAATAATGGTCCAGGTTCAAAGTCTAAGTTAGAAATATTAAACCCAGTTCTAACGCCGTATTTGGTACTCTTTATCTCTTGTGATTTTCGAGCTTCTTTAGTCTCCTTTGACTCCTGTGCGAAAAAGACAGTTGTAAATCCTATAAGTAATAGTGTTAAGTAAGATTTTTTCATGATGTATTGATTTGTTCATGACGAATATATATTTTAATATGGTACCAACACCTAAAAATTAGATTTTTGAATGAAAAACAAGACGAACAGTAAATTTTCATCGAATTAAAATCTAGTTCGAAACAGAAAATCCTTTAAAATTACTGATTTTAAGAACTTTACATACTTAAATAAAATGCAAAATGCCGTAAATTACTCGATAAAACGTATTTTTTTATCGTTAAAATGCAATTTGTTTCAAAAAATGTTATACATTGCAACCCAATATGTTAACAATAATTAATTTTTTAAATGATTGTTTTTAGATAAACAGCATCATAAAATCTTTGTAAATACAGATTTATACGACAAAATACTTAAATAAACGTTAAAAAGTTTATTCTGTCCGCTTATCGAATAAATGAGTAATTCAGAAGTTATTTTTGTCAAATACAAGTGTTGTGCGTTGCTTTGTTATGCTATTAATCATTTAATTATGAACCAAATTGCATATAACAACTAACTAATTATCAGTGAGTTTTTAATTCTTCCCTCAACCTACTCACCGAAATTATTTCGATTATTAATTATTTGCTATTAGTTAATCTCTTAATCAATTTAAGATGATTAATAAAAAACAGACGTTAACAAATTTTGCTTTTATCTAAAAACGATAAGCTTATGAAAACAAATACTTATACTTTAATTTTTGATGGTATGATACGCTCTAGTCATTCCGTTATAAGAGGATTAAAATCAAAAATTTTGAAAAACTTACTTTTTGTACTGATGCTTTTGGTGACAAGTACAAGTGTTGGTCAAGTAGTATTTACACCTGACGGGAATTATGATGCAGCAGAATATGACGGTGCCCAAATAAAAGTAATCGATCCAAATGCGAACGGAACTTGTGATATAAATACGATTTATGCCATTGTTAAATCTGATGATGTTAGTACATACCTTTTACTCGGTTTTAATAACGGTAATGGTGGTCAAGCCACTTTTCGTTATTATATTGATGCTGTTCCACCGCCTTCTGCTATTGGTACAGATTTTGGTTTTCCTGTTGGGGAAGCAGATACAGTCATAGAATTCGATGCTAAAAGTGGCGTTGCAACAGTTGAAGAATGGAACGGTACAACTTTAGTTCCGATTCCAAGTAATATTGTGGGAGCAACTGGAGATTTTAATCCTGGTGATAATGAATTTATAGAACTCAAAATACCTTTAGGAAATACTGGTGATGTTATTGATTTATGTGAGCATGAAGATGATGGTAATATTAACTTAGGAGCATACATCGCTTTTTCAGGTGGTAATACAAATTCAAATGCGTGTTCTCAACAACTTGTTGACTTTGATATTAATCTTTTTGGAACAGTTATACCTGTCACAAGTGATATTTGTTTAGGAAATCCAAGCCCTGTATTAACTTTAGACATTACAGGACCAAATGAAACTGTTGCAAATGTAGTAAGATGGGAAACAAGTACGGATTATGATCCTGTTACAGAAACCGGTACTTGGTCTCCAATACCAAATACTGCAACCTTAATACAATATACGCCACCAACTTTTACAGCTGGTGGTACATACTATTATAGAGCTATACTTGAAAATACATCATGCCCAAATGTTGACTTCGATGCATCTGAAATAGGTGTTATAAATGTAACAGCATTGGGTGTAACAGCTACAGGTGATGATGTTTCATGTATTGGCGAAACAGATGGACAAATTACAGTGCAAGGAACTGGTGGTATCGATGGCTATGTTTCTGGTTATGTCCTTAGAGATCCTAGTAATCAAGCAATAGCAATTTATTCTATGCCTGTAAATAATCCTAATCAAACGTATACATTCACTCCGGAAAACACTGGTCAACCTATTGGACCTGGAACCTATACTATTGAATATGATCAGTCAATTAGTGGAGTTGCAGTATGTCAAGCTACTACTACTGTTACTATTGGTACAGACCTTGATAATGAACCTCCAGTTTTTAGTAACTGTCCTGGAAATATTACTGTAAATTCTGATACTGGTGTTTGTTCTGCTACTGTTGATTATTCGTATACTGTTAGTGATAATTGTGATACTGACACAGTTGAGATAACAGATGGTTTACCTGCTAATTCTGATTTTCCTGTTGGAACTACATCAGTAACTATAACTGCAACCGACTCTTCTGGTAATTCTACAGATTGTACATTTACCGTGACTGTAGTAGATAATGAAGCACCTCTAATCACGCGAGAAGCAAATGATCTAGCTGTAGAATGTGGTAATCCTGATAATACTACTCTATTTAATGCGTGGTTAAACGCTAATGGAGGAGCAACAGCGACTGATAATTGCTCTTTTGTTTGGACGAACGACTTTAATGCTTTATCTGACCTTTGTGGTGAAACTGGTTCTGCAACTGTAACATTTACAGCTACTGACCCAGCTGGTAATGCAAGTTCTACTCAAGCTACTTTTACTATTGAAGATAATACTGCTCCTAGCATAGACCTTGCTGCAGCCGATGTGAGTGTAGAGTGCGACGGTTCTGGCAACACTGATGGCTTGAAACTATGGTTATCAACTCAGGGTGGTGCTATTGCTTCTGATACGTGTGGTGGTGTAACTTGGTCGAACAACTATAGCGCTCTTAGCGATGACTGTGGAGCTACTGGTTCTGCTACCGTAACATTTACAGCTACTGACGATTGTGGAAATACGTCAACTACCTCAGCTACTTTTACTATTGAAGATACTACGCCACCAACAATTACTGCACCTGCAAATATTACCATTCAATGTAATGAAGATCAAGATGACACGGGTGTTACTGGAGTACCAACTAATATTTCTGAAACCTGTAGTGGAGTAAGTGTCGGCTCTAGCGATGTAATAACTGCCGGTAGCTGCCCAGGAAATTATACCATAACTAGAACTTGGACGGCTACTGATGAATGTGGTAACGATGTTTCTGCTGATCAAATCATTACAGTACAAGATACTACTGACCCTGTATTAACTGTTCCTGCTAATGAAACTGTGGAATGTTCTGATGATACTTCTACTACTGCTACCGGTACAGCTACTGCAACAGATAACTGTGATGCAGCTCCTGTTGTAACATTTAATGATGTTATTACTGCTGGTAATTGTGCAGGTAACTATACCATAACTAGAACTTGGACAGCTACTGATGAATGTGGTAACGATGTTTCTGCTGATCAAATCATTACAGTACAAGATACTACTGACCCTGTATTAACTGTTCCTGCTAATGAAACTGTGGAATGTTCTGATGATACTTCTACTACTGCTACCGGTACAGCTACTGCAACAGATAACTGTGATGCAGCTCCTGTTGTAACATTTAATGATGTTATTACTGCTGGTAATTGTGCAGGTAACTATACCATAACTAGAACTTGGACAGCTACTGATGAATGTGGTAACGATGTTTCTGCTGATCAAATCATTACAGTACAAGATACTACACCTCCTTCGATTGTTCCTCCCGCAGACATTGCGATAGAATGTGGTGTCTCTGACCCTAATGCTTTACAAGACTGGTTAGCATCTAATGGAGGTGCTACTGCCACTGATAATTGTACATCTGTGAACGATATAGTATGGACTAATAATTTTACGACTCAAAATGTTGATGTTAATTGTTCAAACGGAAGTATTGAAATAACATTTACTGCAACTGATGCTTGCGGAAACTCTGCTTCAACTACTGCTAGTTATTCAATTATTGATACCATTGATCCTATATTAACAATACCTGCCAACATAACTGTAGAATGTGATGAAGATACTTCTACTGCGAGTACAGGTATTGCAACTGCAACAGATGATTGTAGTACTCCAAGCGTAAGTTTTACAGATGTAGTAACTGCTGGCAACTGTCCAAGTAACTATATCATTACAAGAACCTGGTCAACAAGTGATGGATGTAATACAGTCACTGAAAATCAAATAATTACGGTTCAAGATACAACGGCTCCTATTCTTACTGGACAAGGTGCTGATGCGGATGTAGAGTGTCCTGAAGATTTAGTCTTCACAGCACCTACTGCTACAGATAACTGTACACCTATAGAAAATATCGTTATAACATTTGTTGATACTGAGAATACAGATAACTGTGGTCTAATAGCTACAACACGTACTTGGACAGCAACTGACTGTGCTGGTAATGCAAGTGCTACTGTATCACAAACTTTAACATACGTAGATACTACCGCTCCTGTACTTGCTGGTCAAGGTGCTGATGCCGATGTAGAGTGTCCTGAAGATTTAGTCTTTACTGCACCTACGGCTACAGATACTTGTTCTGCTGCTAATTCTGAGCCTACAATTACTTTCGTGGATACGACTACGACTGATAACTGTGGTCTAGTGGCTACAACACGTACTTGGACAGCAACTGATTGTGCTGGTAATGCAAGTGCTACTGTATCACAAACGTTAACATACATAGATACTACCGCTCCTGTACTTGCTGGTCAAGGTGCTGATGCCGATGTAGAGTGTCCTGAAGATTTAGTCTTTACT
>ENA-OUOG01000301-OUOG01000301.1-marine-metagenome-genome-assembly--contig:-NODE-301-length-65984-cov-5.658549_pt1 | contig 65984 bp, 53 predicted proteins | sample MGYA00248635_ERZ508505 | MGnify/ENA primary metagenome ERZ508505 (study PRJEB26176, sample SAMN06267871) | marine metagenome | isolation source: Saanich Inlet, British Columbia, Canada | place: Pacific... | reverse complement strand
ATAAACCAGCTTTATGTTTTCTTTATAGTACATATGTCGACGTAGGTTGGGAAAGGTCAGAGCCCATTGTGTAGCAGAAAATTACCTACTTCCAATGTCTCGGCTGCAAGCATGACTCACATGAAGCATTTTTTGAGATTAGATGGGACCGTAACAGGTTCCGTCTGACTGAAACGATCTACATGAAACTTAAACATTATGACTTACGTCATAATGCATTCAATTATTATAAATCACTTCTAACAAACAAAATCAAATACGAAGTAAGTAGTTTGAGCGTTAGCGAAAACAAATATCTACGAAGTAGATATTCAAACAGTTAAATAAATACAATTATTAATCACAAAGGAATCTTCTGATGAATATATTTGAAGTTATACAGTTAGACGAAAGAACGATTGCAGGTTTACCTGGATGGAGTTTAACTAGGAGCGGTCGTAGATGGGTAGCAACTGACCCTGAGGGAACTGTAAGAGCAAGTGGAAGAATTCCTGGTAATGTTGAAGCACAAGCTCAAGAATATGTTGCAAGAACTGCTGGAGCAACACCTGACGCTGAACCTAGCAGAACTACCCAAGATCAAGAACCTACTCAAAGAAGAAGTAGAAATCCTAACACTAGAACTGAACCTCCATTAACAAGAGATCCTGAAACAACTAGATCCGAACCTAGAATAGATACTGACGATGCAGACTCTACACGTAGAAGTCCGTCAACCGATGACACACTTCGTGCATTACATCCTGATGTACCAGCCGAAGATCAATTGAATCGAAGAGAACGTAGAGCTTATAATCGTGGGAGAAGTTTTGAAAGAAGAGTACGTACACCAAATGGTCGAGGATACATGCGTCTCACTATCACACCTGACATGGTCGACGAACAAACTAGAATTAGATCGGTCAGCGGCCCAGACATTCGTGCTGATAGAGGCGACGGTCCTGAAAGCAGAGGTAGAAACCCTGCTGCACCTGATACAGATGCTCCGGCGAAAGGTATAGGCGGCAAACTATGGCAATTAATTAGTGGATCTAGATTACTTAAAATTCTAAATGCGTTGTTTGGTACAAAAGCAGCAGCTCTTATTAACACTGCAATTAATGCGTCAGCTGCTGAAGACTCACTTGATGCGTTTATGAGAGCAGTAATAGATGAAGCAAACGCTGTTCCAGAATCTGAAAGAGGAGCTTTCTTAAATAATATCGAGTCTGGAAACTTTACTCCAGGAATCCTTAGAGCGTGGGGTGAATCTGTAGAAAGATTTAACCAACTTTTTGTAGAAGCACTAATAAGTGTTATACTTGCCGGAGGCTGGATAGCATTTGTTATTCTTACAGGATTTGCTATAGGAACAGGATTTGTAGGAGGAATACTATCTCTTATTGCAGGCGGTGCCTTTGTAGTCGGTGGAACAATAGCGTTATATAATTTATTAGAAGCAGTAGGAATAAACGATCTTGTTGAAAATAAAATTACGAGTAAGGTGTTTAACCCAACAGTAGTTTTAGGATTGTCAATGACAGTAGACGGCGCTCAAGAGTTTTTTGGTACTAGCTTAGACTGGTTGACAGGTTGGACAGGTTGGAGTGCCGGAGACCTTGTTAGAGATAACGTATCTTTTGACGATAGTGCAATGATTAAAGAATCTAACAATGGCGGTGTTACAGCAAATCAAGCTAAAGAGATTCTTAAAAACTTTATTAAATCAGATCCAAAGCTTGTAAAAGCTTACAATGATGGTAAAGAAGAAGCTAAAGAAATTATTCGCTCTGGAGATCCTGAAGAACTAGATTAATGGCAATCTAGTTTTTTCGGTAGCATCTATGTTGTCTTTGATAATGTTATTGAAAATTTCAATATCGTCTCGACTAATGTTGTACATAAGATCTTTATAAGTTATAGACCCTCTCATATACCAGCCTAAACGATAACGTTCGTCTTTAATACGCTTTACATCGTTTTCATACTCGTCGACTAAGCTTAAGAGATCAGATTCCGAGAGTGTAAGAATTTGAGTCCGAAAAAATTTGCATAATCCAATTCTACTTTAGATTCATAATTGTGATTGCATTCTTCTTCTGCACACTGTACTTGAATTTTAGGTACACGCCAACGATTGCTTAATTCAAAAACACTGTCTTTTAACTTATTATAAAAAACTGCATCGTTCTGTATTACAAATTGTGTAATAGTGTCTATGTTTGTTTCAGAATCAGTAGAATTAGATATAGATTTGATATAAGAAATTGCAACTCTTAAATTTAAATCGTTAATTCTGTTGTAAATTTCTTTTGTAGCTTTATTTTTATCGTCGTCTGACAATTCAGATTGTTGTGCAATTTGAACAAGCTGTCTTTCGTAAGTGTAGTTTTCTATACTAAAGTCTGTCATTTGTTTGTATGTAAGCGGCTTTAGGTGAAAAGTAAGTTCGTCTATTGCAAAATTATGATCAATCGGAAAACTTTCATATGATTGTATCATCTTAGTTAAGCTTAAATTGTTTTCTGTTTTTGAACTACATTTTGGACAAGTTGTCATTACAGGCATGTCGTCACCGTAGGTTGCAATTCTAATTGCTATCAAAATATAATCAATATCAAACCCTACTAGTTTCCACGGTTCTTTAATTGTAGGAACACAACTTTGTATAACCTGCGCAGTTGCTTCTCCGCCAAATAATGCATCAGGAGTCTTAAACATAATTTCATCCATCGCATTCATACCAAATACAGGAACTTGTATATGTTGCTCATCCTCTAATACTGAAGCATCGTAATATTTTGCTTTGCTAGGGAGATCGACAAACAGTTTAGGCTGTCTTTGATAATTTTGAAGAAAACTACTCATATTATAATTCCGCTAAATACTTATGTAGTATATTTATAAGAAATAATATGCGTAGTTTTTAAATTGGAAACATTATGAATGAAGTTGTCCTGTCACAAGATAGTATTGAAGCTCTTGCAAGAGAAATGGCAAGACAAAACAGACCGTCTACTAGATCCACTACATCTTCGTCAACTAGCGGAGGTAGCAGTGGCAGTAGTAGGACTTTTGGTCAGCAGAGAGCAGAGTTCGAAGGTGCCCTTGGTGATTTAACAGGAGTAATTAGTAGAGCAGGCGGATCTGTAACAGAATTTTCTACTGATGTTACTAACTTAGCAGGTAGATTGCCTGTATTAGGCGGCGCACTAGAATTTTTTGGCGGATCTGTAACAGCATTAGTAAACTACTTAGAAGTTACTAACAAAACATTTCAGTCGCTTTCTAAAGTAGGAGCAGGCTTTAATGGTGACTTAGGTGCTCTTAGAGCTGCTGCGGCGAATACACGAATGCCATTAGATGTGTTTGCAAATTTAGTTGGCAGGAACAGCACTGCACTTGCAGGGTTAGGTGCAGGTGTAAATGATGGTGCCAGACGCTTTAGTGAATTATCTAGAGCAATGTTCGAAGACGGTCAAGTAATACGTGGTATGACAAATCTAGGTTATACTTTAGAAGAAGCAAACGAATTCCTACTAGACAATGCTACTTTGTTAAGACGTCAAGCTATGATGGACGGTATGAATGATCAGCAAGTTGCACAAGCTACACTTGCTATGGCCGAAAACATTGCATTTATGGCAGAGATTACAGGCGAAAGTGCTGAACAACAACGACAAGAGTTAATGGATGCACAACGAGATGGTAGAAATATTGCTGCCCTAAGACGTTTAGAAGCACAAGGACTCGAGGGCGTACAAGAATCTTTTAATACAGCTTTCACCGGACTGCAAGCAGCAGGTCCAGCAGCACAAGCATTTTTACAAGACATGATTCAATCTGGTGCACCGATGAGTGAACTTACTCAAAACTTTGCAGCAATGAATCCTCAGGTAGCAGCGCAAATTAGACAAATGGCTGCTACTATTAAAAGTGGTGAAGATGCAGAAACTAAACGTCAACGAGTTCAGGCTCAAGCAAATAGAGCAATTGAAGTATCTGCATCAGAATATGTAAGTGCAACTAATCTTGCAGTGGGATCTTTAGGACAAGTTAGCGGAGTAGGACAAAGCCAAGCTGATTTAATTGCCGAGACAGAAAATTATCGTTTAGGCGTAGAGCAAACAAGACGACAAATGGCTGTTGAACGAGGAGTTCAAGGTGGCGGATTTGGTGATGTTACTCAAGCTGAAGCTTCCGAAAGATTTTTACAAGAAACACGAAATCGAATAGCAGCACAATCAGGCGGCGGCGCAGAAGGACAAGCTATTTCAAGAGAACTTAACATGTCGACTATTGCACTTGCCGATAGTGCTGCGGGTGTAAATCAAGAAGTAGCTAGAAATTTAAGTGCAAATACAGATCTGCAAAGATCTGTTACACAAGGACTTAGAGGAATATCTAGTATTGCAGCAGGCATGGGGCAAGTTGGAGAAAGTGTAGTACGAGGAGTCACACCGGGAGATGTAGATCCGAGTTCTATTGATAGAAATAATTTTACAGAACTGTTTAGGCCACTTGTAACATCCAATGCATTACGAACAGAAATTACAAATTTACCAGACATATTAGAAAGCTTTTCAAATCTTAGCGGCGATCAAGTACAATCATTAATGGAGCAATTTAGGGCACAACAAGAAGGTAGAGCAATAGGCGGACCAGTTAGTGCAGGGACAGCTTACACAGTTGGCGAATTAGGACCAGAAACTTTTGTACCAGGAGCAAACGGTGCAATTGTACCAAACATGGATCGGGCTATGTCTAATATGCAAAATGCGGTGCAAACGATAATGCCTAACATGAGAGCAGAAGCATCATCAATGCAGAGTTCCTTAATACAGATGGCAACAAATTTACGCTCTAGACTAGAGTCAATGCCAAACAATGCAAGCGATCCAACTGAAATTATTTCAGAATTACGTAATGTAATGGGCGGCAATTCCGAAATAAGCACACAACGTACAGAGCAACTACTTGACACTCTTAACCAGAGTATGTTACAATTAGTTTCAATAAATAACAATATGTCAGTACAAGGAAAAAGAACTGTAGATGCATTGAGAGGTGCAAGCGGTAATTTAATGCAAGGGGTTAGATCTAGATGAGTTGGAAAAAGTATTTTACACCAATACCAACGGGAGACAATCCTAGCGGCGCATACTCTCCTATAAGCGGAGGCAGAAACAGTAATCAAGCTGGGCCTGCACGTTCAAATTATAGTTCTTATCTTCCAGATGTTTATGTTGGGTCTCCGAATCGTGTTGAACGTTATGGCCAATATAATACAATGGATCAAGATTCAGAAGTAAACGCCGCATTAGACATTCTTGCTGAATTTTGCACACAAAGAAATAAAAGAAACAACACAAATTTTGATTTTGAATTTAATAAAAATGCAACTAATACAGAAGTTCAAATTTTAGGTCAATATCTAAAACAATGGGTAAAGTTACAGAACTTTGAAACTAGAATGTTTCGTGTGTTACGAAACACATTTAAATACGGAGATAGTTTTTTCCTAAGAGATCCTGAAACAAAAAAATTGTTCCATGTTGATCCTGCAAAAGTTACACGTATCATTGTAAACGAAAGTGAAGGTAAAAAACCCGAACAATACGTAATTAAAGATATTAATTTGAACTTTAAAGATATGGTAGCAACTACGCCAAATATTACTAACGGCAATATACAAGCTCCAAATGTTCCCGGCGGACAATCATACTTTACCGGCGGATCACAAGGAATGATTGGTAACTCACCTATACAAAACGGTAGTAGATTTACTATTGAAGAAGGCGAAGTTGCTATATCAGCAGAACATGTTGTACATTTAAGTTTAAGCGAAGGGTTGGACAACAACTTTCCGTTTGGTAACTCATTACTAGAAACAATTTTCAAAGTATACAAACAAAAAGAATTACTCGAAGATGCTATTATTATCTATCGAGTACAACGTGCGCCAGAGCGCAGAGTATTCTACGTTGATGTGGGTAACATGCCATCGCACTTAGCGATGCAATTTGTAGAACGTGTTAAGACGGAAATCCATCAAAGAAGGATCCCATCGCAGACAGGCGGAGGCACAAATGTCATAGACAGTTCTTACAATCCTCTGTCAATCAACGAAGACTACTTCTTCCCTCAAACAGCAGAGGGCAGAGGATCTAAAGTTGAAACACTACCAGGCGGAACTAACCTAGGAGAGATTGATGATCTTAGATATTTTACTAATAAGCTCGTACGCGGCTTACGAATACCTTCCAGCTATCTCCCTACAGGCGCTGATGATGGAGCAACAAGCTATAATGACGGGCGTGTAGGTACAGCATACATACAAGAGTTACGTTTTAATACTTACTGCGAACGTTTACAAGGTCTAGTTGTAGAAGAATTTAATCAAGAGTTTAAACGTTTCTTACTTGAAAAGGGTGTTAACATTGATACTAATATGTTTGATCTTGTTTTTGTTCCTCCACAAAACTTTGCAAGTTATCGTCAAGCAGAATTAGATAATAGCCGTGTACCAACATATACGCAAATGAGTGCAATACCATATATTTCAAATCGTTTTGCAATGAAGCGATTCCTAGGAATGACAGAAGAAGAAATTGCTGACAACGAACGCCTATGGCGAGAAGAAAATGACGAGATGTTAGATCAGCCATCTACTGATGCAAGTGGCGAGATGCGTTCTGCAGGAATAAGCAGCGCAGGTATTAGTGCAGACCTAGATGGTGCTGAAGACTTAGCTCCAATCGAAGGTGAAGCAGAAACAGGTGCTGATGCAGCTCCCCCAGAAACAGTCACAGGTGACAATACTGCTGCACCTGCTGGCGCAGCAACTGATCAAACGATATAAATACTATTATGATACTGAGAGAACTTTTTTACTACGACAAAGAAACTATTGAACCTGTTGAGGATGACAGATACGATCCTCAGTCTGACGATAGCATTGTCAATTTAGATGATACTAGAAAAACACGTCTTACACTACGCCAAATTAATCGTGCAAGGAAAGCAAGTGAACTACATACAAATGAGAAATCTAAAGAATTAGATTTTGTAAGACAAATGTATGGGATAGCAGCACAAGCAGCCGCTGCCGGAGTATAATGGCAAAAATTGATAAATCTCAATATTCAAAATCTCAATGGAAACTTATTAAAGAACAAAGGCGTAAAGAAAAATCTGAAGAACGCCTTAATAAAGACTTTCATAAAAAAATAGATTTTATTCAATCACCTACAAAAAATATCGGCTTAGAAAAGAAAAATACTGCATTTGTTTTAGGCAATGGAACTAGCCGAAAGCCTATAGATCCAGAAGACTTGCGAGGATACGGTAACATATATGGTTGTAATGCTTTATACAGAAAATTTCAACCAGACTATCTTGTTGCAGTTGATACCAAAATGGTATTAGAGATTAATAAATCAGGGTATCAAAAAAATCACGAAGTGTGGACTAATCCTAATAAAGCATATCACAGAATGCAAGGATTCAACTATTTTAATCCTAGCAAAGGATGGAGCAGTGGACCTACTGCATTATGGCTTGCAAGTCAACACGGATACGAAACCATTTATATATTAGGTTTCGATTATCAAGGATTAGAAGAAGGAAAACGTTTCAATAATGTTTATGCAGACACTCCTAACTATAAAAAATCGTTAGACGGTGCAACATTTTTTGGAAATTGGTTAAGACAAACTAAAAGCGTAATACAACAACATCAAAAAATACATTATGTAAGAGTAATAGCACCAGATAATTATCAGCCAGACGAACTAAATAAATTTGACAACTTTAGTACAATTACAGTAGAAAATTTCCAAAGAATATTTGGAATTTCTGCTATCTGTTAAAAAAGAGGCCGTTTTTGGCCTATTTCTGCGCACTTTTCTCTACATATAGTAAATACATTTGACAGCCTTACCATAGGTATACATTTATAGGAGAAAAGTAATGGCAAATCGTAACAAATTTGAAGAAATGCTTGAGCGCCTGATCAACGAAGATCGTTCGGGTGCAGAAGAGCTATTCCACGAGATTGTGGTAGAAAAATCACGTGACATCTACGAAGGACTACTTGAGTCAGATTTAGAAGACGACGAAGTAGACGAACCAACTGATGAAGAAGATGATGACGAAGTAGATGAAGCAAAAGATGAAGATGATGACGAAGAAATGTCAGAAGACTTTAATCTAGACGAATTTGAAGTAGAAGCAGATCCAATGGACATGATGGGCGGAGACGCAGCAGACGACATGATGGGTGCAATGGAACCATCAGATGACGACGGCATGGACATGGGCGACGACGAAGACGAAGATGTAGAAGATCGTGTTGAAGATTTAGAAGATGCATTAGCTGACCTAAAAGCTGAATTTGAAAAAATGATGGCAGGCGACGACGAAGGCGAAGAAGACGACGACATGGACATGGATATGGACATGGACGACGAAGGTAACGATGATGACGAAGCAGAAGAAGAATCATTTGAGTTTGAAGCAGCCGACGATGAAGAAGGTGAGAAATCACAAACTGAAACAATGCGTGAGTATGTAGAAAAAGTATCAGCTAAAATGGGCGACAATGGTGCAAACACCAAGTCAACTGTAGCTAGTGCTAACAACATGGGCGGAACAGCTTCTAACATCGCAGCTGGCGGCGAAGCAGACACCAAAGGAACAACAGGTGGTTTAGCTGCTCCGACAACTAAAGAAGATAACGCTGGAAACGTAAATGTTCCTGGCGCTAAAGGTGCTACTAAAACAGCACCACAACCTGGCCACGGCGCTGAGAAAAAGGGCAAGCCAGAGACTGCTGACAATAAAAAGTCTACATTAGGCAAGTAAGCAGTAAAAAGAGGAAGTTTGAATGAGCAACTTTTTAAGAGAGCATTTGACATTTGATGCTGCAAGAATTGTAGTTGAGAATGCCAACGAAGGCAAAGATCTTTTTATGAAAGGTATTTGCATACAAGGGGGTGTACGCAATGCGAACCAACGTGTATATCCTGTAAATGAAATTGGCAGGGCTGTCAAAACTCTCAACGATCAAATAGGCGGAGGTTACAGTGTTCTCGGCGAAGTAGATCATCCAGACGGACTTAACATTAACTTAGACCGTGTGTCACACATGATCACAGAAATGTGGATGGATGATGCAAACGGTTACGGTAAAATGAAGATTCTACCAACACCGATGGGCACATTAGTAAAAACAATGCTTGAAAGCGGCGTTAAACTAGGCGTATCTAGTAGAGGTAGCGGCAATGTATCAGAAGACGGTAGCAATACCGTCTCTGATTTTGAAATAATCACCGTGGACGTTGTGGCTCAGCCTAGCGCCCCTGGTGCATATCCTACACCAATTTATGAACATTTGATGAATGCACGTGGGGGAATGAAGGCATACGAATTAGCACAGGCAACAAAAGAAGATCCTAAGGCACAAAAATATTTAAAAGAATCGCTGATTAATATAATCAGTCGACTCCAATAAAAGGAGAAAAACTATGTTGGATGCACTTAAAACACTTTTCGAGAACGATGTTGTTTCTGAAGATGTTCGTGCGGAAATCGAAGAGGCATGGAATGCAAAAATTCACGAAAACAAGCAGGCTGTAACAGCTGAGCTTCGTGAAGAATTTGCACAGAAATACGAGCATGATAAATCAACTATGGTTGAAGCTATTGATGCAATGATTTCAGAACGCCTTGCAGAAGAAATTGCTGAGTTTGCAGACGATCGTAAACAACTAGCAGAAGCAAAAGCAAAATATGTAGTAGCAATGCGCGAAAACGCAGATGTTATGAAGCGTTTTGTTGCTGAGTCTCTAGCAAAAGAAATTTCTGAACTACACGAAGATCAAAAAGCAATTGCTGGTAAGTTTAGCATGCTAGAAAACTTTGTCGTAGATGCGCTAGCAAAAGAAATTGCCGAGTTCCACGAAGATAAGAAAGATCTTGCAGAAACAAAAGTTAAACTTGTAAAAGAAGCAAAATCAAAGTTTGCAGAGGTTAAAAAAGCCTTTGTTGAAACTAGTGCTACTAAAGTATCAGACATTGTCAGTAAAACACTTAACAGTGAAATTACTGCACTTAAAGAAGATATTGAAGAAGCACGTAGAAACGACTTTGGTCGTAAACTATTCGAAGCATTTGCTAACGAATACGCAACTAGCCACTTAAATGAGAAATCAGAAACTGCTAAACTTATGAAAGTTCTTAATCTAAAAGACAAGCAACTATCAGAAGCAAAAGTAGAAGCGGCTAAGAAACAAAAACTTGCAGAAAGCAAAGATGCCCAAATCAATAAAATGAAGGCATTAGCAGAACGCAAAGCAGTCATGGATGACCTTATTAGTCCTTTAAGCAAGGGACAAAAAGAAATTATGACAGATTTACTTGAATCGGTTCAAACAGCAAGACTACGTTCTTCGTTTGACAAGTATCTACCCGCGGTAATCGACGGAAAGACACCGGCAAAAAAGGCAGTTTTATCAGAAGGCAAAGAAGTAACAGGCAACCGTGACACACAGTCACAAACTAACGTTAGTAGAACAGCAGACGAGCACAATGTCGTTGACATTAAACGTCTAGCTGGATTATAAAAGGAGATAATTATGTCAGAACTACTAGAAAGTCGCTGGCAGGACACCAAAACAGCACTTCTTGAAGGCCTTGGAGGCACAAAGAAATCTGTTATGGCAACAACTCTAGAAAATACTCGCAAGTATCTTTCAGAGACTGCTACAGCTGGTGCAACCTCTGCCGGTAATATCGCAACACTTAATCGTGTTATTCTTCCAGTTATTCGTCGTGTAATGCCAACAGTCATTGCAAACGAGCTTGTAGGTGTTCAGCCTATGACTGGTCCAGTGGGTCAGATCCACACACTACGTGTACGCTACAGCGATACACAAAACGCAACTGGCACATCAAATGATGTAACAGCTGGTGATGAAGCACTATCACCATTCAAGATTGCAGAAGCCTATTCAGGCGATGGCACTGCTGGTAAAGCAGCAGCAACAGCAGGTCTTGAAGGTAGTGCAGGCAACAGACTAAGCATTCAGATTCTAAAGCAAACAGTAGAAGCTAAGACACGTAAATTGTCAGCTCGCTGGACTTTTGAATCTGCACAAGATGCACAGTCACAGCATGGTATTGATGTTGAAGCAGAAATTATGGCTGCTCTAGCACAAGAAATCACTGCTGAAATCGACCAAGAGGTTCTAGGATCTCTTAGCTCACTAGCTGGTAATGGTACAGATACGTTTGACCAAGCAGCAGTAAGTGGTACAGCTACATTTGTTGGTGACGAGCATGCAGCTCTTGCAGTTCTAATCAACCGTGCAGCAAACCGCATTGCACAGCGCACACGTCGTGGTGCTGGTAACTGGGCAGTAGTATCGCCAGCGATCCTAACTGTTCTACAGTCAGCAACTACTTCAGCATTTGCACGTACAACTGAAGGTACATTCGAAGCACCAACTAACACTAAGATGGTTGGTACATTAAACAATGCAATGAAAGTGTATGTAAACACTTACGCAGCAAACGACGATGTACTAGTTGGTTACAAAGGTTCAAGCGAATCAGATGCAGCGGCATTCTATTGCCCATACATCCCGCTAATGAGCTCAGGTGTTGTACTTGATCCATCAACATTCGAACCAGTCGTATCATTTATGACACGTTATGGTTATGTTGAGCTATCAAACACAGCATCGTCGCTAGGTAATGCAGCTGACTACCTAGAAAAGGTAGAAGTTACAACAAACAACCTAAGCTTCAGCTAAGTTATTTTATAACTGAAACTAAAATAGGCCCTACGGGGCCTATTTTTTTGACTTTTTTTAAAAAAGTGGTTGACATTGTTTGTAATGATGCTATTATGTATATATAAGCTAAACGACGGTTTAGATTAGATAGTGCAAGGAACGGTGTTGCGTAGTGACACAACTTGGCTAGTAGCTGTAGTGGCAACATATGAGTGTAGAGATACAAAGATATGTTTTTGGAAGTAACTATCCGATGCTAGGCTCCTCCGAATCTGAGCGAGAGCTACTAGGAGGTTGTTGGTATTCTCAAAGTCCAACCTATCACCCTTATTATTAAAAGCTCGATACTTAACTGTGTCGGGCTTTTTCTTTATTTGATAAATACTTGTGTCAAATAGTGTGCTGCAAAGCAGACTTACGCTGTACCCACAGTGTAGACCTAGAACGTCAACATAAGGAGAAAACAATGGGACGTCCAATTAATAAAAGAAAAATCGGTCAAGGTGATGGAAAACTAGAACCATCACGTTACTTTTTTACAGGTGCTTCAGAAGTAGCATCTTCAACTACCCCGGCATGGATTGTGTCACAAAGATCTAGCCGTAAGTATAAAATCTCAGATGGAACATCTACTGAAGTTTTAACTTTAGTAAACCAAAGTTCGGGTGATTTAAGTGCAGGAGAATTTGCAATAGATGCAGTTCTAGACGATTCAACTGTTGTTCAAGTTACTAAACTACACAATAGAACAATTAGTGTAGAAGCAGGTTCTGAAGATACAGATGATTCTGAAGGTACACAAAAAATCAAGTACAATGCAGGTCCAGGAGACGACGACGGCGTTGTTGGTACAGCAACACTTCCTGTACAAGGTTAATAAGGGTATAACATGTCAAAAGTAGTAAGAGTAAAAGACGGTAATTTTAAAGTTGTTGTAGATAATCCATCAGATGCTTCTGGAGGATTGATTACTCTTGATACTACTGGAGGCTATACCACAGACAGAGGTAAAGTAGTGATCACCGGAGACTTAGAAGTTAAAGGTGTCACTACAACCGTTGAATCAACTAATACTACTATTGCAGATAATATTATCACAGTTAACGAAGGCCAAACCGGTTCTGGTATTAGTGCTGCATTAGGTTATCAAGCAGGTATAGGAATCGATAGGGGGTCTTTACCCGAAGCAAGACTAGTTTTTGATGAATCAGTTCCTTATGTTACAGGTGGATCTAGCGGAACAGGAAGTTTTACTTTCGAAAATGCATCAGGTCAGTACTTACCGGTAAGTTTTAACAGTCTCAACTCTCAAGGTGCATTATATGTAACTACACCCGGTAGTGCAATTAATGTTGCAGGTACTGTTGATTACGAAGAAAACGTTTTTACATACACAGCTGGGGCAATTGTCGACGGCGGCAGCGGCGTGGTAGTAAACAATGACCACGTTCCTAACGCAAAGGCTGTGGTCGATTATGTACGTTTTGCTCTTTCAAATAATTTGCAAGACGCCATCGAAGAAGGTGATACTCGTTTTGCAGCCGAAGACGATAGTATAACAAGTTTAGAAAGTACTTTAGTTGCAACAGTAGATGGTACTGTCATTGCTAATTTTTATTCTAATAGAATAGAAGTTGCAGACATTAAAATTCAAGATAATGAGATAAGCACTACTGCTAGTAACACTGATTTAATTTTAAATTCTCCAGGTACCGGAACCGTAAAAGTTAAAGATGTTCTAGAGATTATAGAAACACCTGGAGATGATGACGTATTTTCAGACCCTGCTGTACCTGATAATGGAATTAAAATTTACTCTAAAACTCAAGCAGAGGGCGGTAGTGGAATATATTTTGTAAATAAAAGTAATACAGCAGACGAATTAATCAGTAGAAATAGATCGCTAGTTCTTAGTATGCTATTTTAAAAGGAAAACAAATGGCAATAGTAAATCAAACACTTACAACAACACAATTAGATATAATCACTGTTCCCGCAGGTAAACAATATGCAGTAACTAACATATTAGTTTGTAATACGTATGATCCAGGAGCCGGCGATGCTGCATCTCATGATGCAATTTTTGATTTACATCTAATTCCTAATGGACAAGCATTGTCAAACACAAGAACTTGTGTAGTAAGACAACTAACATTGCCAGCAGGGGAAACATTTACATTTGATACTGAACGTGTTGTTTTAGATGCAGGAGACATTGTTGCATTTGTAGCAGAACCTGACGAAGGATCTGGCGATACAGATCTCGCAGCAACAGTAAGTTACTTGGAAGTTTAATGAGATTATTAAAAGGACAAAATACAAATTTACGAAATATCTACGGTAAAGGCATTAAGTACGATGTTAACGACCAAGTGATTGTAGATAGTACAAATACTATGCTAGTTCCGAAAGGTTCAGAAGCACAGCGTCCTGATAATGCTACAAACGGACATATGCGTTATAATACAGATGCGAACGAATTTGAATTCTATCAAGACGGTGCCTGGCGCAAAGTTCGATACAAAGAACCTAGAACTATTGTTCAACAAAACTTAGGATCTGGCGATGCTGTGCAAACACTTTTTGGTCCTTTGGACAACGGTGATACTGATTATCCAGATCCTCAAAATAATAGTTCCACAGATATTCTTGTGTTTGTTGAAAATGTTTTCCAAATTTTCGGAACCAACTATACACTTACACAAAATCCCGGTAATAGATTAGAAGTAACAAATATTATAAGTGTAGGTGCAACTACTGTAATAGAAGTTAGCGGAGCTCACGGGTTAACAAGTGGCGATCAAGTTTATATCAGTGGAGTAGAATCTAGCATTGACGATAACTTAGAAAATTTAAACACAGATGATTCTAGCTCTCCAGGTAGTCACGGAGTAGTAAGTGCTCCTAGTGCAACACAATTAGAAATTGCAGTAGATACTACAGGTGCTAACATAGCAAATTATGTTGCAGATACAGGATTTATACTCGAAGTAGGTTCAAGTACAGGCCCGTATGTGCCTGGTTGGTATTTGTCCTTTAATTCTGCTGTAGATCTAGATAAACCTGTTACTGTACTACATAATTTCAACAAATAATACTATAAATACTGTGTCAAGGAGAATATGAGTGGCACAAGTAGGTAGAATATCCGGACCGTTATTAACAGCAAATCTAGAAGGATTGCGTGAGTATCTTGCTTTTCAAAATACTAGAGACGATACAGAATTATTATATTTAGACGTTACAACAGGTACTATAGGTGTAAATAATCCTACTCCTGGAAACACAGTAGATATTTTAGGAAAAACTAAGACAACTAATTTAATTTCTACAACCAACGCAACTATTGCTGATTTCTCTATTGATACAAATAATATTAGTAATCTTATCGGCAACATAAATCTAAATGCTGATCAAATAATAAAGTTAAGTAATTTTGAAACTGACAATATTCATGTTAGTGACAATACAATTTCTACCATTGCACCAAATGCAAACTTAGAATTAACTCCTAACGGAACTGGTACCGTAGAAGTACAAAGTAATTTAAATGTAGACGGTAGTGTACATGCAACAAGTAACATAACATTTGACGGCAGTATTACATTCGGTGATACACTCTCAGAAGATACAGTTACTTTTAATGCTGATGTTAATAGTGACATTTTACCAGATCAAAATCAATCTTATGATCTCGGAACAAGTTTTAAGCGATGGAATGAAATAAACACCGTGTTAGTAAATGGTGGTTCAATTGTTGCAGCAGAAGTGGACTTAGCAGGCATACAACCTTTTACCCGTAGACAAGGAAATATTATATATGTTGCACAAAACGGTGACGATTCAAACGTAGGCGATCACCCTAACGGACCTTTCAAAACACTGAAACGTGCTTTAGATTTTGCAGATGCTAGTACAGACGGTCCTGTTACGGTTTTTGTTTATGCAGGTGGCTACGAAGAAGAACTTCCGCTAGTTGTACCATCAAATGTTTCTGTAATGGGAGAGGACTATAGAAATACTTTTATAAGACCAACCAGTGCTGACCAATCAAAAGATATATTTCACCTAAACGGCGAAAGTACAGTACAAAATCTTACTATTACTGATTTTTATTACGATAGCGGAAATGACACAGGTTATGCTTTCCGATTTGCTCCTAATACAATTGTTACAACACGCAGTCCTTATATTCAAAACGTAACTGTTATTACAAAAGGTACAACAACAAGTGCAAGCGATCCAAGAGGATTTGCAAGTGGCGATGCAGGTAAAGGTGCGTTAATAGATGGTGCAGATGTTTTAAGTTCAAGTGAAGAAGCAAGTATGCTGTTTCACAGTGTAACACTTATAACTCCGGGTGTAGATGCAGTCACAATGACAAATGGCGTAAGAGTAGAATGGCTCAACTCATTTACATACTTTGCTAACAGAGGCTTGTATGCACTAGACGGTGTTACAGGACATTTAAGCACAGACGGGTCTACTGTAAAATACGGAGCAGAGTTACGTTCAATTGGTTCTGCAAATGTATACGGTAATTATGGTGCTGTTGCTGACGGATCTGATACATTAATGTATTTAATACAGCATAATATGGGTTATATTGGTGCAGGAAAATTTACAGATAATGATCCTAGTCGTGCAATACAGACGCAAGAAATAAGCGAACTTAATAGCGGTAGAATCTATTATCAAACAGTCGACCATTATGGTAATTTTAGAGTAGGAAACAATTTCCTAGTAGATCAAGAAACAGGCGAAACTTCTTTAATCTTAACAGAAGCAGACATTGATTCTTTAAATGGTATGACAGTAACTACAAATGGTAGTACAACATTTATCGACGGCACACGAGTCGAAACAGGTAACATTAGATTTAGAAACAATACAATATCTAGTTTGAGTGGAGATATAGATATTGCAAGTGCAAGTGGCACTATTAATTTACAAAATAACACTAACTTGCAAAAAAATCTATCAATTTCCGGTAATTTAACATTTGACGGAGCATTGATAAATGTAGGAGATAATGCAACAGATACAGTTACTTTTAACACTGAATTTACTCAAGATGTAAATCCAGACATAAGCGGACTGTATAAACTAGGTTCGTCGTCTAAGACCTGGAAAAAAGCATGGCTAAGTCAAGCACAGCTAAATGATATCAAATTCCAAGACACCACTATAACTACAACAGTTTCAAATGCAGATTTGGAATTACGTGCTAACGGAACTGGCAAAATTAACCTTGATAGCAATAACTTTAATGCAACAAATAATTTTAGAGTTAACGGAACAACAGATTTAAATGATACTTCAATATCTGGTACGGTTACCTATGTTGGCGATAAGCCTCAAACAGGTAATTATTCTGTTACGAACTTAACAATTACCGAAGATTTAGATATAGGTTCTCAGGCTCAGTTTGAAGAAATATTAATTGACGGCAATTTAATTACAACTACATTGTCAAATGCAGATTTAGAATTACGTGCTAGCGGAACTGGAAACATTTCAGTACCGTACAATAATGTAGATGTTTCTAATAACTTATCTGTTCAAGATATAACTGCTTACACAATAAATGTTGACACAACTATTACAAGTATTAAATTGCAAGCTAGTGACAATATAGAAATTAGAGACAACTATATTGATACTTTACAATCTAATAGTAATTTAGAATTTAGAGCATCTGGTACAGGATTATTAAAAACAGCACAGCCTGTTCAAATTAATAATAACTTAATTGTTAACGGTAATCTATCATTTAATGCTAATTTATCAGCCGATGACTTATTAGGTGTAGAAAATATTAACTCGGATCAATTCTATGCGGAAAGATTACATACAGATGATCAAATAGAAATTTGGGATAATAATATTGCTACTACAGTTTCTAATTCAAACTTAGAACTTACAGCCAACGGTACCGCCGGCGTAGTTTTAGAATCTATACTACTTAATGAAAATGTATTGTATACAGGATTTGATAATAGTTCTGCTATTGATTTAAATTTTACTACTACAGGTAATTTAAATATTGTTGCTACTGCCTCTTTACAATTACCCAATGGTTCAGATTTACAAAGAATAACTAGAAAAGGCGATATAAGATTTAACACCGACACTGCACTATTTGAAGGCACAGGAATATCAAATATTGCGTTTGGCGGAGTATTTTCAGATGATCGATTAACTAGTTTAACTGTTGATCCTGTAGCAAATAATATTAATATGATAATAGGTGGCGACAATAATCCTATAGATTCTTCTAGCTTAGTTGCACAAGTCACCGGTAACGGATTATTCTTAAATAGATTAGACGTGGAAGACATTTCTATTGAAAATAATATAATTAGTACAGTTGTATCGAACGCTAATCTAGAGCTTACCCCTCAAGGAACTGGGGAAATTGTAGTAGATAATATTGCAATAAAAGATAATAAAATAAAAAATAATACTGCATCGGCCGGCATCTTGTCAATATCAAATGTTGGGTACGGAAAAGTAAAATTCGAAGGACCAAACGGTATAGTTGTACCTTCAGGAACTGATGCAGAACGTCCGCCAACTGATCCTCCCGTAGGCGATACGCGATGGAATACAGACAGTGTAGTGTTAGAAACATGGGACGGCGATCAATATATTGCAGCAGCAGGTATTGCAGCAGCAATTAGTGAAGACGAATACAACGACTTACTTTTAGAATATACTCTAGCACTAGGGTAACTAGCACTTATTTTATTAATACGATAAATACTATTAATGCAGTACAGCGACCATTGTATTGCAGGGTCAGACTGTGGTTAGCCAGCAAAGAACCTAAGGGGTGAAAATTCGGCTAGAGGGACAGGATCCCCGTATTGAGGAGAGAAGATGGCTGTAGGTCGCATAACAGGTCCGCTCTTGAAGTCTAACTTGATTCGTAATGGAATCGATTTGGCCTTTGAGACAGACTTATTATATCTAGATGTAAATAATCAGCGCATCGGCGTAAAAAGAAGTGCGCCTCAATACGAGTTAGATGTAAACGGAACTACTAGAACTACTAATCTTTTAGTAGACACTGAAGCTGATATTGCCGATATTAATATAATCGGAAATACTATTAGCACAACTAATCCTTATTTAAATTTAGGTACACTCGACACAGTAGTTTACCAAAATCGTGCTAGAATTGATAGTATAGACATTGAAGGAAATGTCATCAGTACTAATAACTCTAACGCAAATTTAGAGCTAAATCCAAACGGAACTGGGACAGTTGAAGTAGCATCAGATATGAATGTTTATGGTAACATTCATGCTACGGGCAACATTACAGCCGACGGAAACATTACAATAGGCGATGCAGATACAGATAATGTTAGCTTTAATGCAGAAATTGCAAGTTCGATTATTCCTGATGCAAACAATACATATTCATTAGGAACAAGCACACAACAGTGGGCTGATGTTTGGGTTAATCAACTCAATACAAGCTCATTGACTACAAGCGTTCTTGTTGTAGATGGTATTGATATGGCCTTACGCCAGGGTAATATTTACTATGTTGCAGAAAACGGTGATGATACTAAATCAGGAACACACCAACAAGATCCATTTTCAAGTGTCAAGCATGCTCTAAGCCAAGCTACAGCAGGAGACACTGTACATGTTTATCCGGGAACTTACACAGAAGAATTTCCTTTAACAGTGCCAGTTGGTGTAACGGTAAAAGGTACAAGCCTAAGAAGTACAACAATTCAACCTACTACTACAACACGCTACAACGATGCATTTTTACTTAACGGCGAAAGCACTGTTGAAGATGTAATGATTACTGGATTCTACAGTGGAGGTAATTATTTTGACATTACTGACATTGTTGATTCTGATACATTCAAAGTTAACGTTGGCATAACAGATCAAGCTCACACGTATGTTAGCGGAGGAACAGTTGACTTTAGTGATAGCACTGCTCCGTTAAATGTAAGTTCAGCTACATACGACGAAACAACTGGTATTCTTGAAATTACTACTGATGCACCGCATGACAGTTATGTAGGACATACTGTATTTGTTAGTAACTTAGCTTTTAGTTGTAATAGTGATACTAGAATATTTCCAGATAATGGATATGCATTCCGTTTTGCAACTGATTTTGAAGTTACAACACGTTCGCCGTACATAAGAAATATTACAGTAATTACAGCAGGATCTACAACAACAGCAGAGGATCCAAGAGGATTTAATGCAGGAGATGCAGGTAAAGGTGCTTATATAGACGGTGCATACGCAACCGCAGCATCGAGAGAGGCAAGTATGCTTTTCCATTCAGCAACATTTATTTGCCCAGGTGTTGATGCAATTACTGCTACGAATGGTGTGAGAATTGAATGGTTAAACTCATTTTCTTACTTTGCAAATAAAGGTATAAATGCATTTAATAGTAATGCAGGTAAGGCATATAACGGCCAGACACATATACGCTTAGGCGGAACAAGCGGAACATTTACACAAGGTAATGTAGTTACATTTACATCTACTGATAGTTCAACTGTAGCTACAGGAACTATTGCAGCAGTCGACGGCGATATAATCAGTATTGCGGGTAAGTTTGACGATCTAGACGGATTTGATACAACTCCGCAGAGTATCAGCGACGGTGTTGAAACTGCTACCGAAATATTAAATATTGACAAAAGAGACTTTGGTGCTGAAATACGTATGATTGGATCTGCGGCTGTTTACGGTAACTATGGATTATATGGTGACGGCGACGGAGTTATCATTTATGCTATAGGACAAAACTTAGCATACATCGGCACAGGTAAAGAAGTTTCAAACGATCCTCTAGAAGTAATTCAAGAAAACGAAGTTGTAGAACTTAACGATGCAAAAGTTCGTTACAATTCAGTTGACCACAAAGGTGATTTTAGAGTAGGTGAACAATTCTATGTAAATCAAGACGACGGCACAGTAAGCTTTGTAGCAAGTGCTTTAAATATTGATCTTACTACAGGTGCAACATTTACTACAGATGGCAACACAACATTTATAAGTGGTGAAAGAATAGATACCGGTAATTTACGAATAAGTGGTAATACTATTGAAAGTTTAAGCGGCGACATTAACTTTAGTAGTGCAAGTGATACAATAAATTTACAAAATAATGTAGCAATTACAGGTGACTTAGACGTAACTGGCAATGTAAGCATAGGCGGAAATATCACTATAGGCGACGAAGCTAGTGATAGTTTGAACATTGTTGCTGGCATCAACAGTGATTTAATTCCAGCAACGACTAGTACATACGATTTAGGCAGTTCAACAAACTCATGGGCAAACATTTATGTAGACGAAGCAGATATAGATGATATTAATATTACCGATAATTTTATTACAACAACTGTTTCTAATGCTGATTTAGACTTACGAGCTAACGGTACAGGTGAAATTTTAGTACCCGAAAACGATGTACAAATTGACAACGATTTAAATGTAGACGGCACTACTACACTGAGCGATACTAACATTGTAGGCACACTATCACACATAGGAAATTATAATCAAACAGGGGACACAACTGTTACAGGAAATGTTACAGTAACGCAAGACCTTGATGTTACTGGCTCTGCCCAATTTGAAGAAATATTAATTGACGACAATTACATTACTACAACAACATCGGATGCTGATTTAGAACTACGTGCTAACGGCACTGGAGAGATTATTGTTCCTAACAATGATGTAACTTTAAATCAAAACTTAAATGTTGACGGAACAATAACTGTTAGAAATATTACGTCTTCGTCTACGATAAGTGCAGTAGAACATAATATTGGTGATATAGAAATACGTGATAATTATATTGAAACAACAGTTTCAAATGCAGATTTAGAATTACGTGCCAACGGAACCGGCAAGATCTATATACCAACAAACGATGTAGAAATTGACAATGATCTTGCAGTAACAGGTAATGTTATTGTAGGAAATGATTTAACAATTACCGGAGACTTTACTGCTGACGATATTACTCTAACAGGCACTGCAACTGCAAACGAGTTTACTAACGGTGATATTAAAATTTTCCAAAATGTAATTACTACCACAACTAGTAATAGTAATTTAGAATTACGTGCTAACGGTACTGGTAATATTATTGCAGAAAATTTTGAATTTGACGATAATATTATTAGAACAACTGGTGATCTAATATTAGAACCAGGTAGCGAACAAGTTATAATTAATTCTACAGGTGCACTTAAACTGCCGGTAGGCACAGAAGCAGAACGTCCTACAGCAACAGCCGGTCAAATTAGATTTAATAGTGATACAAATGTTTTTGAAGGGTATGACGGTACAAACTGGATACAGTTACACGGAGTTGTAGACTTAGATAGAGACACCAGTGTAACAGCAGAGCTTACCCCGGGCGCAAATGACAACACTATAAGATTTAATGTGGCAGGAAACACTGTAGCAGATATTACTAGCGCAAGATTAAGATCAAACAAAGTTGTTGTAGATAATATTACAATAGATGGCAATGTAATATCTACTGACACTAATACAAATTTAAGTTTCTCAGCTAACGGGACAGGTTCTGTAGCTTTTGAAAATTTTGAAATAAAAGACAGCAGTATTACAAATGTTGTTACAGACAGCGTAACAACATTTGAAAATACTACAAATGGTTATGTAAAATTTGACGGTACTTACGGTATGGTTATACCTGTGGGCGGTAACGGTAATAGACCGCCGATTGCTTATACCGAAATTGGACAAATGAGATGGAATACAGATGCTGCTAGAACAGAAATTTGGGACGGGGCTAACTGGGTATCAGTAGCAGGTACATCGTCGGGTATTTCTAGAAGAGAAGCTGAAGATTTAGCATTAGAAATCGTACTAGCATTAGGATAAAGATATGGCAACACTATTCAAAAATCAAGTTATAAAAAATGTAGGTTCAAAACCTGTAAAAATACTAGAAACGGATGCAAGCACAAGAACAACAGTGATTGGGTTGAGTCTAACAAATCTAACTAGCGAGTTTTTATATTGCAGTGTTCTTCTGCAAGATGATACTAGTGTTACAGGATTTTATCTTAAAGATACTGTTATACCTGCAAATACAAGTTTACGTACAGTAAGTACAGGCGAGAAATTAATCGTTGCACCGGATAATATATTATATGTTCAGTCTAGTGTAGAGGATAGCATCGATGTAATTTTAAGTTACGTTGAAGTGACATAAGGAGTTAATATGAGTTATTTTATTGGAACAACGTCACAAGACGTACTAAGCGGATTTATAAAAAGATATTTTTATGGATTGCGTAGAAACGACGACGGAGAATTATTCTTAATTAGATTAGATCAATTAGAAGGCGGCGACGATAATGTTGTAACAATCAACCAAATTGGTGTTGCGGAAAATAACTACTTAGATTTTGAAGAAGGCATTGATTTTTTAGATGGATTAGATGAAAATCACGAAGTTGTTTATACAAATTTACGTTATCCGCAAATGCGTTGGGACGGAAGATCAATATCTTATTTTATTGACCCTGCAGATGGGCAATTTATTCAACGTATTTCGGCGGCAGCAGAAACTGGAGAAGGAATATCAACTCCAGGATACGGTGACGGCTCCGACGATCAAGTGATAACTACATATACACAAGTAGACCAAGGATACTAAAATGGCAGAGTTTAAGTTAGATAGATTTAAGTATAGATGGCGCGGAGATTGGATTTCCGGCAACGATTACAAGCGAGACGATGTTGTTCGTGTTAACGGAAAAAGTTACGTATGTTTAGTTGCACATTCGTCAAGTGCTGCATTTAGAACTGATTTAAATGCTATACTTCCTGAATCTAATCCGCCGCAGCCGCAACCCAAATGGGTAGTAATGACAAGCGGAAGAAGTTTTTTAGGAACTTGGCTAGACGGCACAGACTATAATTTAGGTGATGTTGTACTTTATCAAGGATCGTTATGGTTGTGTTATGCATCTCATCTATCTACAAACTTTGCATCAGATAGTGAAAACTGGATTACTTTTGCGTCTGGCTTAGATTACATAGGTAATTGGCAATCTAGTAATACATATGCCCCAGGGGCATTAGCAAAATATAATGGTATCGTATACAAATGTGTAAAAAGTCATGTAGCCCTAAGTCTATTAGAAGACAGCGAAGACAGCTGGGAAATCTTCCATGAAGGAATCGAATATCAAGGAGCCTGGTCTACTTTTACAAATTATAGAAAAAATGATTATGTAAAATACGGCGGTAGTCTTTGGAGATGTACAGAAGGACATACTTCTGGCAATGAGCTTATAGATACTACAAAATTTTCAATAGAAGTCCCAGGATTTCAATATGACGGATTATGGCAAGAGGACACCGATTATAATTCGGGCGATGTAGTTAGAAATGGCGGATATCTATATTACGCAGCGTTACCGTCAAGAAATACAGATCCAACATACGACGGAGAGTTAGATGCGCCTGTTTGGCTTTTGCTTTCTAAAACGTATAATTTTAGAGGTGACTGGGCAGTAGAAAGTACATATGATACCGGTGATATTGTTCAACGTGGCGGACAGCTTTATATTTCGCTTCAAGATATAGGTACCATTGCAAATGACGGTAGTACATTAGATTACTTAGATACCGACTATTGGGAACTTTTAAATCCTGGAAAAAAATGGACAGATGGTTGGAATATTGGACAAACTTATAGCGTAGGTGAAGTTGTAGCCTATCTGGGTACAGCGTATGTAGCAAATATCGAACACGAAGCAACTATAGATAATTTTCCAGGAGATAACGGAAACGGAATAGTATTTTGGGATGTTTTAATCCAGGCTGGCCAACCTGGAGGCTTAACTACTCAGGGCGATTTACTTACCTACGGATTAACAAGAGGGTTAACTGATGACGGAAGTACAAAGGGTGATACTAGATTTGCAATAGGAAATACCAATCAAGTATTAAGTATTAGTGAAGATTTGGAGCTCTTCTGGAGAGATGTTATTAACGATGCAGAAGTTGTATATGTATCTTCAACAGGAATCGATGCAGAAGGAAGAGGATCTTTATATCAGCCTTTTGCTACAGTAAGGTATGCATGTGAGTATGCAGAGGATACTTTTGATCCTTTAACACCAGTAAAAGTTTCAGTAGCTACTGGACGGTTTTCTGAAGTAGGCCCAATAATTGTTCCAGCAGGTGCAGTAGTTATGGGCGACGAATTAAGAGCAACCACAGTAGAAGCTACAGGGCCATTGCCGGCATACGAAAATGATTTTCAATACGTAAAAGAATATTTTACGTATTTTGAAAGTATAGTATTCGACTTATTTAATAACAATCCTATCGCAAATTATACAGACGGGTCGGGACAAGATGTTTCTAATCCAGAAAGCTCGCAAGCTGCAATTGATATTATACTAGATTATAATTTAGATTGGATAGATTATGTAGAGTTTAGAGTAGCTGACGGAGAAAGAGATCCAACAATGACAGGATCTAACGATGATAATTTAGATGATGCGTTGTTATCTGCTATACCTATTTTATTTGCAAATAGAAATTTTATTGCTGATGAGTTATACGGATACTTAGTAGCAGAATATCCTGATCTTAGCTTTGATGAGCAAAGAGTAAAAAATGACGTATTACACTGGCTTAGAGGATTAAGAAAAGATTTAGCAGTAACTGGAAATTACAACACTATACAATCTGCTAGAAGATATGCAAATAGTGTAACCGGAAGCAAAAGAGATGACTTGTTTTATATGCGAGATACTACAGGTTTAAGAAATATGACAACAGACGGATTGACAGGTACGCTCAATCCTCCAGGCGTATTTGACTTATACCAAAGACCAACAGGCGGAGCATGTGCTAGTCTTGATCCAGGTTGGGGGCCAGACGACGAGCGGGTATGGATTAATAATAGGTCACCGTATTTACAAGGTGTAACTAATATAGGAACAGCTTGTGTAGGACAAAAAATTGACGGAGCATTACATAATGGCGGTAATAAGTCAATGGTATCAAATGACTTTACACAAGTACTTAGTGACGGCATTGGTGCATGGGTGTTAAATAACGCAAGGGCAGAACTTGTATCAGTGTTTACATATTACTGTCAAGTAGGTTACTTAGCAGAAGACGGCGGCATTATCCGAGCAACAAACGGAAACAATTCTTACGGAAGTTGGGGATCAATTTCAGACGGTAATGACGACACTGAAACTCCGCAAAATGTTATAGTAAATAATAGATCGGGAGATGCGCTAGTTGAATCAGCATTTGCTGGTGGCACAAGTGATGAACTTTTTGTACTTGAGTATGCACACTGCGGCGAAGAATATACTAATGCTATTGCTGATATTATTGGTGCAGGAGCCGATGCTAATGTAGAGTATCCTCACTTCAGAAACGGAGCATTGTACGAAGCAAGGTTAATTAATAGCACCGGCTCGGGACGAGAAGGCGGTAGTGGCTATAGTGTGTATCAGGCATCTGGACAAATTACCGTTGATTCTACTAGCACTATTAGATTAAGTGCTAATGAAGAAATTGAAGAAGCAGATATTTTGGGTATGAGAATACTTATTGTAAGTGGTCAAGGTGCAGGACAATATGGGTATGTTGACGGACTTAATATTGTAACAAAAGATGTTACAGTGCGCAGAGAAACAGACGGCGAGTTAGGATGGAATCATGTAGTACCAGGAACTACTATTAGAAGTGACTTAGATTCAACGGCTGTTTATAGAATAGAACCAAGGGTTACAGCTAATTATCCAGAATTTGATTCACAAGCAATAGATTTACCGTCGGCAGAAGGATTTGTAGATTTAACATTTGGTAATGTAACACAAGAATATCCTAATCTATTAGGAAACATTGGCACAGGAGATACGTTTGACGGCGATCCAGCGGCTGCACGGTTTGACATAACTCGTAATGGTAAAATATATGATGTAACGTTGGATTTGCCAGGTGCAGGATATGCTGTCGGCGATACAATTACATTTACTGGCGCAGAGTTAGGCGGAGTTACTCCTACGAACAACCTAACTATTACTGTTACATCTGTTAGTGACGATAGTACTAATAGTATTTTAACTTTTACTTCTTCTGGCGTCGGCGGCGAAGGACGATATGTAAGTTTAAGCGGAACCGGCACAATTCAATATAGCGATGATGGAGAGAATTGGACTACTAGTGCTACTTCTTTTACAGGCGATTTTGTTCGATTGCTTGCCGCAGACAACAAATTTATAGCCTTAGCAGAAAATGAAAATAGACTAAGTTTTAGTTACGATGGTGATACCTGGATAACAAGATCTTTGCCGGCAACAGAAAACTGGATAGATGCTGCATACGGTAATGGAATATGGGTTTTAATATCTGAAAACAGTAATCAGGCAGCTAGAAGCTTTGACGGATTAAGTTGGTCGTCACAATCATTGCCAGTTGGCGACGATTCTACAGGCGATCAATGGCAACGGGTAGAATACGGTCAAGGAAGGTTTGTTGCTATTACGTCATCACAAACTAAGGACGTTGCATATAGTACCAATGGGTCATCATGGACCATGGTAAGTAATGCGTTACCTGCAGGAGATTATGACTGGGTTGGATTTGCATACGGTGATAACAGATTCTTAGCATTAGCGCAAGACGGCTCAACAGCATATTCGATTGACAAAGGTGAAAACTGGTCTGCAGGATCTGCGGCTCCTAGTATAGACGGTAGTACATCTATGGTATGGAAAGATATGAAGTTTGAACAAGGTGTATTTTTTGCAATATGCGATACCGGCGGACAGCTTATTGGCGCAGATCCTTCGCCTATTGCAACAGACTTTGTAGCTACAACCGAAGACGGTCTGTATTGGAGAGATCATACCCTTACTACTACTGGGGTATGGACTGTACTTACGCACAGTATTATAGATGATGAAAACGCCTGGTTAATATTAGCTGATGCGACAACAACGGACGGCGCTAGTAAAGTTTCTACAGGAAAACAAGCTAAACTAAGAGCAGATGTATTTCAGGGTAGATTTGAAAATATTAAAATTTGGGACTGCGGGTCCGGCTATAGTGGCTTAGATCCAGTTGAGATTTCAATAGTTGATCCTAACTATGTATCGGAAGTAGAGAGTCAGAATAGAATAGGTAATAAAGTCTTACCGCAGCCATCATTTATCAATAGAGGTGCAGGTTATAGAACTGCATCGTCTAGTATTACTATTTCAGGTGACGGATATGCTGATATTATTCCGCAAGATAATCTCCTTGTGCTAGATGGTATAGAAACTCTTCCAGGACCTGGAGTTCAAATAAGATTAGCAAGTATATTAGATACAGATACAGAAGACCCTAATGATTTAAAACTATTCAACGGTATAGGTGTGGAAGATTTGGGAGACGACGGCTCAGGGAACGGCACTCGTACTGTAAGATTTACAATTTCTCCAGGAATGAAGAACGAGTACAATCTTGCACATGGTACAACTGGAACTCTTAGAGAAAAATATGCACAATGCAGGATTACAGGACATGACTTCTTAGATATCGGCACTGGAAATTTTGAAGAAACAAACTATCCAGATATCTATGCAGGCGGTGCATTCTTTGTAGCTGCACCTGAAAACGAAGTTTTAGAAGTTGAAGGCGGACGAGTATTCTATACAAGTACTGATCAAGACGGTAACTTTAGAACAGGAGAATTGTTTAGTGTTCAGCAGTCAACAGGTATTGTTACAATTAGTGCAGAGTTTTTTGATCTAGACGGTCTTTCTGAAATATCACTAGGCGGTGTTAGACTAGGCGGCTCAGGTACAGTTGTTAGAGAATTTAGTACAGACGGAAGTTTTGCAGAAGACAGTAATAACGTAGTGCCTACACAAAGAGCAATTGCTACGTTCTTGGCTAATAGATTATCAGTAGGTGGTGAGAATCTAGAAACAAACAATATTATTGCAGGTACTGTAAGTGTAGGTACAGAGAACAATAATGTAGAAATAGTGGGCGACGGGACACTTCAATTTCCTGTAGACGTAACATTTGATGGAGCTGATGAAAACGGAAATGTTACGCACATTCAAGGATCGATACTTGCTCAAATGATGTTTTTAAGGAATGAAGATGACGGCATGCAATAAAAATACTATATTAGTAAGTTTGATAAATATAATAACGGAGTGTTATAATGGCAGAATTTAAACTTGGTAGAATTAGATTTGTTTGGAAAAATCAATGGTCTACATCAACAACTTATTTCCAAGATGATGTAATCGCATACGGCGGACGCATTTATATTTGTGTGCTGGGTCATACATCAGCAGCTGATTTTTTTACAGATTTAGATATTACTCCTACAAGATGGAACCTAGTAAGTGATGGCCAAACATGGACAGGCGACTGGCAACCTGACACAAGATATGTTTACAATGATATTGTAAAATACGGAGCTAGATTATACATATGTCAAACTATCCATACATCAGCAGCTGATTCTACCACAGGCTTAGAAGCTGATTTAAGTAACTGGCAAGTGTTTGCAGAAGGGTTAGAATGGAAAGGTACCTGGAGTACAAGTTTTGATTACAAAATTAATGATTTTGTAAAATACGGAGGTACAACATATGTCTGTATAAATGCTCATATTAGCGCAGCAACAGAAGCGTTAGGATTAGAAGACGATTCTGCATCATGGGAAGTATTTAATCAAGGTATAGAATATAAAAATGCCTGGGCAGCTACTACACGTTATAAATTTAATGACGTTGTAAGATACGGCGCAGGAGTTTACATTTGTACAGAGGCACATACTTCAGGCACAGCTTTTGCAGACAACGATGATAAATTTGAAAAATTTGTAGACGGTTTCCAATACGAGAATGATTGGATTTATACTGGTCAATATCAACCTGGCGATGTAGTTCGTTATGGCGGAAATCAATATATTTCAAAAACTACCAACGACGATAGCATACCTCCATCTAATACTGATGATTGGGATTTATACAGTCATGGACTAATATTTTTAGGAGATTGGGCAGACGATAGCTCAAACTTTGAATATAAAATTGGTCAAGTAGTGAGACTTGGCGGGTACACATACAGATGTATTTTAGACCATCAGAATCAGCAACCACCAAATACAACTTATTGGGAAAGACTCAACAGTGGCTTTGATTGGAGAGGTGCTTGGTTAGACGATCAGGAATATTTCTTAGGAGATGTTGTTAGATTTGGTGATAACTCTTATGTTTGTGTTCAAGGACATATTTCAGAAGGCGATGATTTTAGTACAGAAACATTAGTACAACCAGGCGGCGGAGCAGAGGACTCTCGTCCAGATTTGGATACTTCTGGATCATACTGGAATGTAATAGCTATCGGTAGCGAGCAAAGTGTTTTAACAACAGAAGGTGATTTAGTTTATTATTCAGGATCAGCTCCTACTAGATTGCCTATTGGAACTAATGGACAGGTGCTTACTGTATCTCCAGAAGGTATCCCAGAATGGGCAACATTTAGTACTTCGGACGATGTGTACTATGTTGCAGAGCATGGAGTAGACTCTCCGTATCCGGAATACGGTGCATCTATTGATAGACCTTTCCGTTCTATAAGATATGCAACAATTCAAGCCGAAAGAGGTGCAAAAAATAAAAATGCTGCACGTTTGTTAGAACTTAACAGAAGATTTATTCAACGTGAAATAGTTGAATGGACAGACTATCAAATAACTAACGATATTGCACCGTTTACTTCTGCGTTTTCTTACAACAGTGAAAAGTGCGAAAGAGACATGGGTCTTATTATAGATGCAGTTATTTGGGACTTGACGCATGGCGGAAATGTTAGAAGTAGAGAAGCTGCATTATCATACGTAAACGACACAGTAGGATCTCCATACTTAGCACAAAAAACAGAAACAAACGCATCTATCGATTACGGACTTACTGTAATAGAAGACATATTAAATCAGACTGCACCTGATGCAAACTATCAATCTCTAAATGGTGATAACTCTACAGCAATTACAGCACAATATTTTGAACAAGGTATTGCTGCCGAAACAGGTACTTATACTAGAACTACAGAACTAGTAAAAATTATTACAGATGCTATTACAGCGGGTAACGATAATAACATTCCAGCAAGAGATATTAAAAGTATTCTTATAAAAGTTGCAACAGGCAAATATTATGAGACACTTCCAATTATTGTACCTGCAGAATGTTGTATTATGGGCGATGAACTACGTTCAGTTAATGTGCAGGCTAGAAAAGAATCTAATTCTACACTAACAGCAAAAAGTGATTTTAGATATAGTTATCAGGCTCTAGAAAGAGTAACTGAAATTATCGACGATGTTGTTACAGGCGTAGCAGTTACACCAACAACTGGCAATATTGAAACACAAGATCAGACCTGGCCTTATGCTGAAACTGCTGTGGTTGCACCCGCAGTTGAAAAACTAGCACGTAATTTAAAACGTAGATCAGATGTGACATTAGGGGATAAGTTAGAAGCACAACTTACTCCGGCATACGACATGGCTGTAGCTACAAGAGGATATCATAGAGAATTAATTATCCTTAATAAAGACTTTATCAAAGCAGAAATCATTGGATACTTAGCAGACTCGGCTAACGGTTTTGAAGACGTAAAATATAGTAAAACTAAATGCAAACAGGATGTAGGATTTATTATTGATGCACTAGCATACGATCTTACATATGGCGGTAATTGGCAGAGTATAATTGCAGGCGAAGCGTATTACAATGGTAGAACCGGTCAATTGCAAATTGCTGCTAGTGAGAAACTAGCAACATTGGCTGCATACGGATATTTAAAAGATCTAGTACAGACGGTTGGTAGAGGAATTACAGTTACTCCTACTTACCAAGATGACGTTGAGCAGATTGACGGGACACCTGGAAATACAGCTTCTGCAGCTATAGTTGCAAATAATATGGATGACATTATTGATATTATTACTAATGGCACCGGATCAGTGAGCACAACTTACCCTGATGTTAGCTCGGCAGATGCAGGTCTTCTTGATGCTAGAGATAAACTTAATGGGTCTCTACCAGCAATTAAGGAACGTACTATTGACTTTATTAGTAAAAACTTTGGTAGCTTTACTTATGATAGTGCAAAATGTAGAAGAGATTTACGTTTAATAATAGACGATACCTCATACGATGTTGCATTAGGTACAAACTTTAACTCTATATATACAGGAATTGCATATCAACGTGCAAGTTCGTACACTGTTATAAATGAGCAAATTACTGAAACTGTAGGCGCTATTAGATATGCAAGAGACGAGCTTAAAGAAACAGTAACCGATGACGGGTCGTCAGCAGGTGGTTCTTCAAATGCAAGTACACGTATCACTACAGCATTTGATGAGATAGTTGATATTATTAGAAATGGTACAATAAGTGTCACAGCGCCCGGCGACGGTGTTGCAAACGCATTGAATTTCCCCTCTCCAACAGGGGTAGATCAAAATCGTGTAGATGCTAAAGATAACCTAATTGCAAATAGAGATTTTATAATCGAAGATGTAATAGCATATATTGCTAATACATATGTTGGGTTAGACTACGATGCAACTAAATGTCGCAGAGATGTAGGTTACATTGTAGACAGTTTATGTTATGATATATTATATGGCGGAACGCAAGCTACTTCGAGAGTAGCACAAAGCTACTTTGTTGACGGTGTAAGCCAGTTAGGCGACGAAGAAGCCGAAACGGCTGATGCATACGGACATCTTAAAACTGTAGTTACGGCTGTTATTACAGAAGACGGTGCATATACTAAACAGTCTGGTAATTTAGAGAATCAAACTACTTTAGGCACACCGGCAACAGCAACCGAAGCAACCGAGTTAGATAATGATATTGATATTATTATTGGTGTAATTAATGCAGGCAACACTGACAGTCTTCCTGCTACTGTATACCCAGACATTACATGGGCAGATGCAGAGTACCAAACAGCATATAGTAATATTGCTAGTGATAGAGAAAATGTTATTATCGATACAATTCAATATATCAATACTACCTATAACGATTTTAATTACGATCAAGCAAAATGTCAAAGAGATCTTGGATATATTGCAGAAGCTTCGGTATACGACTGGTTGTTAGGCACAAACTATGCAAGCATCGTTGCTGCTTATAGTTATCTACGAGAGCCTAGTGCAAAAGTTTTAGGAAATCAAAAAGCAGCAACTATAGCTGCAAACGAGTATGCTAAACAACAAATCTTAAATGTTGTTGATAATGCTACTGCACAAGCAAAAATTAATGAAACTTGGGAATGGGTTGAAGATATTGTTTGGAGTGGATCTTCTGAAGCTTCAAATAGCCAAGTTACTGATATTGAAGTATATAATGCTGTAAGACAATTAGAACTTAATAAAGAATTTATAGTCCAAGAAGCAATTAATTATGTAGACGAGTATTTTAAAGATTCTGTTACAAATATAAACACAGGAACAAATGAGTTAACTATTTCTGATACAAGTTGGTTGTTTGTTGGACAAGATATAAAGTTTGTAAATGCAGATGATTCTACTGATAGTGTATCTAATGCAGGATTTGATACAGCAGATACTTACTACGTTAAAGAAATAACAGGCGACACAACGTTTACTATAAGCTCAGCACAATATGGCACAGTTCTAACATTGTCAGAATACGGTGAAGGATTTACTGTACAAACAGCTTACGAATACGATAGAACATTATGTGCTAGAGATCTACGTGAGTATATTGAAGCTATTAAGTGGGATATGATTTGGCCACAAGAATGGACACGCGAGTACACTGACGATATTACAATTTACTTACCGGGTGTTTATAAAACACGATTGGCATCTCGCTATTATACAAATAGCATTATTGGGTCTCAAGAAGAAGATATGTATTATCTACGTAACGGCACTGGATTGAGATTGCAAACGTTAGATGGCCTACAAGGCGATCTAGGCCCAGCAAATCAATATGGAACAAGTCGACCAACAGCCGGTGCTTATGCATCTCTCGATCCAGGCTGGGGCCCAGCAGATCAGAGAGTATGGATTACTGCACGTTCTCCTTATGTTCAAAACTTAACAACATTTGGATTTGCTGCAACAGGACAGCGCATTGATGGCGCACTACACGACGGCGGAAATGACTCGATTGTTTCAAATGACTTTACACAGGTCATTAGTGATGGTATCGGCGCACACATTCTTAATAATGGTAGAGCAGAACTTGTATCAGTGTTTACATATTACTCGCATATCGGTTACCTAGCAGAAACAGGTGGTAGAGTACGTGCAACTAACGGTAACAACTCATACGGTACATTTGGTTCTGTAGCAGAAGGCGTTGATCCAGAAGAGACTCCGGTTACAGCTATTGTAGACAACAAAACACAGTACAAAGCTACTGTAAGTAATTTGTTTACAGATGCAGATAAACTTTTGCAAATAGAGTGGTCGCATGCAGGTAACGAGTATACAAAGGCAAAACTTAACATATTCGGTGCAGGTACAGACGAAGAAGTTGTTACAGATGAATTTAGAGATAACGCTGTATTCCAAGCTAGAGTAATCGAAGTAGATGATTCTACAGGGAATCCAGATGCTACTGCTGGCGGTAGCGGTTATACTGTTATATCTAACACTGCACAGGCAGGATCAAGTAATAGTATTACACTTGCTGCAACTGATGGTAATTTATCAACAGCATATCCGGGCATGAAGCTATATGTTACAGCAGGCGCTGGTGCAGGACTATTTGGTATTGTAGACACATATAATAGCGGAACCAAAGTTGCTACTATTATTAAAGAAACAGATGGAACAGCAGGTTGGGACCATGTTGTTCCTGGAACAACATTTGAAGCACCGAACTCAAGTTCTACATATCAAGTTGAGCCAAGGATCGCATTTACTGCGCCTACTAAGAGCGATAGCCAAGAAACAATTACTTCGGCAACTTATGTTGATACGGCGTTTATAGAACAATCTTTAGAATATACAAACATAGCTACTGATACATCAAGTGACGGTACTGGCTTAACCTTTGATGTTACTAAAAATGGCGAAAAATATGTTTTAAGTATTAATAATGCAGGTAGTAATTATTCTAGACTAGACACAGTAACTATAGATGGAAGTGATGTCGGGGGCGCAACTGGTACTAACGATATTACTATTACGCTTACAACAGTTAACAGTGCAACTGGAGCAGCAGTAGAATTTGATTTTGTAGGCGTAGGACAAACAGGATTGTACCTAGCAATTACAGCTGGTGCAACAGCTCAGACAAGTATAGACGGTTCTACATGGAGTTCTTTAACGTTACCAACACCAACAGGGTCTTACAGCACTATAGTTGGCGGACTACTAGATGACGGATCAACTACGTTTAGACCTACAGGTGCTGTTGTTATAGAATCCGGTGGTAGTACTATAGCATACACTACTGATAATCTTACAACATGGAGCCAGGCTACGTTGCCAGGCGGTCTAACTACATCAGGTACAGGAATAGGTGCAGTAGGTATACCAGTCGACGGTATTAATCGTTTTATAGTAGGAAACTCTGCAGATACAGATATTGCGTATAGCGATAACGGCGGAGTGAGTTGGACACTAGACTCTAGTTCTTTGCCGTCTACAGGCTTTACAAAAATAGTATACGGTAAAGGAATATGGTTAGCAATAAAAAGCGGGTCACAAGAGATAGCTTACTCAGATGACGGCTTAACGTGGACGCAATCATTAACTGCACTACCAACCACAGACAACTGGACTGATGTAGTTTGGGGTAATGGCAGATTTGTAGCAGTAGCAGATGATAGTGCAGATGGCGCATATAGCTTAGACGGTATTAATTGGGTAGCTGTAACTATTACTGGTGGAGATCTTCCGCGCAGTATTGCTTATGGACAAGGTATGTTTGCAGTTGCTACAGCATCTACAACAACAATTGCTTATTCAGAAGACGGAATATACTGGCCAACAGCATACACATTAAATGACACATATACAAACGGGTTAGGTCAAATAACATTTGGTAACCCTGCAAGGACACCAAGATTTGTATCGACAGCTAGCGGCACAACTACACAAGTAATGAATGCCACAATAGGTGCTACAGCAAAAGGCAGAGCAAGTGTCGCAGGCGAAAAAGTGTTCGAAGTTAGAATAACCGAACCAGGTAGCGGATACACTAGCGATCCTAGCGTCACAGTAACTGATCCTAACAACATTAATGATGCTATAATTGTAGTACGCACAGGCGACGGCGCAATCGGACAGCCTACATTTGTAAATAGAGGATCTGGATTTATTACTTCTAGTGCAGAAATTGAAAATGATTCTTCGAACGGCTTTGCAAATTTCTTCCAAGATGGTAGTTTTGTTGCTGTAAGACGTTTAAGTTCAAGACCAGTAAACGGTTCTAATGTAGAGTTTGACAGTTTGCCTGGACAATTCTTTAAGCTTGTTAATACTGTAACTTTCTTAGGCGACAACGACGGTTCTTATACAGCATTCTTACAAATATCACCATCAATGGAAATTGAAGACACTCCTGTGGATGGAGATCCTGTAGAGCTTAGAATTAGATTTAGTCAGGTACGTTTGACAGGACACGACTTCCTAGATATTGGTACTGGAGGATTTACAGATACTAATTATCCTGGAGAGCCGTTAAATATACCATCGCAGAATAGCGAGACTACTGACAGCGACGGTGGACGAGTATTCTACACAAGTACTGACCAAGATGGTAACTTTAGAGTTGGCGACTTGTTTAGTATTGAACAGGCAACAGGTGTTGCAAACTTGAATGCAGAAGCGTTCAACATTGCAGGTCTGCAGGAACTTACACTAGGCGAAGTTACACTAGGCGGTAACTCAGCAAGTGTACAAGAATTTAGTACAGACCCGTTCTTTACAGCTAACAGTGACGTTGTTGTTCCAACACAACGTGCAGTTAAAGCATACATTGAAGCACAAATTGGTGGCGGTGGTGCATCTCTTAACGTTAACAGCGTAACAGCAGGTGACATATTTATAAACACTAACCAAATTACTACAGTGAGCGGAGAACAGATAAATATAAAAGCAAATGTTAATTTTACAGGCAGTGTGCTTGGCTTACCATTAGCATATAATTACTATTTTAGATAACGGAGATAAAAATGGCAACAGGAAGATTAGGAGCAACTGCATTAACAGCAAGCGCGAATGCTACAGTATATGAGGTGCCAGCTGATACTTTTTCAGTTGTTACCGTAAACATTACTAATAGAAATGCTTCAGACAGACAGATAAGGCTTGCACTAGCAGAAGTAGACACGCCTGTAGATGCTGAGTGGCTAGAGTACGATACAACACTTTTAGGAACTGGTGTTTTAGAAAAGACTGGTATTGTAATGGACGCAGGCAAAAAAATTGTAGCATACGCAAACGGAACAGAATGTAACGTTGTAGTATACGGAATAGAAACATCAACGGCTTAAGGAAATAAAATGCGTAGAGTATCAACAGGTGTAGTAGGCGGACCGTTACTTGGGTCTTTATCAATAAATGATGCAGATATAAGGACTGTAGGAACTGACGTAGACTTAGAATTATCTCCAAATGGCACCGGACAAGTAAAAACTTCAAATAATATATTTTTAGAAAATAATGCCGGGCTACGACTAGGTGACGCAGACTCCTCTAACTATGTTGAACTAGCAAGTCCTGCTTCGATGGCAACAAATATTACGTATACATGGCCTGGTACAATAACAGCGGGATATGTTCTTGCTACAGACGGTGCAGGATCGCTAAGTTGGGTGCCTTCAGAAGTTAGTGTTACTAATGACACAACTACAAATGCTAGTTATTATCCTGCTATGACAACATCGACTGGAACAGCAATTACTGGAGTAACAGTAAGTAATACTAAATTAACTTTTAATCCTAGCACAGGTAGACTAAATGGCACTATTATAAGTGACGGAACAATGACCATGACAGGTGGCAGTATTACCGCAGGTACTAACATTACTATCACCGGCACAATGACTGCTGCAACTATAACTGAAACATCTAGTATAGCTCTTAAAGAAGACGTTAACCCTATAGCTGGTGCTTTAGACACAATACTACAGCTAGACGGAAAAAATTACATAAGAAAGTCAACAGGAAAAAGAGAAATTGGACTCATTGCAGAAGAAGTTGAAAGAGTCATTCCTGAAATAGTTGAACAAGAAGGTGATTATAAGTCCATTAATTATTCTAGACTTAGTGCGTATTTGATCGAAGCAGTAAAGAATTTAAAGGCAGAATTGGATACATTTAAGAATGATAAATAATTGTGTAAGATCGGAGAAATAAGATGGCAACGTTAAAGAATACAACGATAGATGATACAGGATTTTTAACAATTCCGGTCGGCACTATTGCACAAAGACCAGCTAGTCCAGCTGCCGGAATGGTTAGACTTGTAACAGACAATCCAGATTACAGTGCACCAGTAGTAGAATACTACGACGGAGCAGATTGGAAATCATTGTATACTCCAGTTACAACTGGTGTAGGTGGTACAGTAACAAATTCTGGAGGATTTGCAATTCACTCATTTACAAGCAACGGTACATTTACCGTAGAACAAGATTAAGGAACCGTTATGCCATACATTAAAAGTATAAGAAGACAATACGACAAACCTAAACAAGGACCAAAAGTTACGGACTTATATGATATTGAAGGCGGTGACATTGTTTACACAGCAGGTGGTTATCGCATACATATGTTTACAAGCACCAAAGAAGCAAATTTTTCTTTCCGTCCTAAACCAGAATTTATGAACGATCCGAGAGTCATGAATGCAGGCACAGCCCTTGACGCTGAATATCTAGTTGTAGGTGGAGGCGGCGGAGGTGGCGCAAGACACTCCGGCGGAGGCGGTGCAGGGGGAATGGTTGTTTCTGCTGCTGCTAGCCTTGACTTAGGCGATTATCCAGTTAATATCGGAGGCGGTGGTGGCCGAGGTATAAACGATAGTGCAGGTGCTCGAGGCGGCCAAAGTATATTTGGACAAGTAACTGCGCAAGGCGGCGGCGGTGGCGGCACTTGGGGGAGCGGTGGCTCTACAAATGGCGGATCAGGTGGCGGCGGAAGCCAAAATGGTAACGTTGGAGCACAACCTGCAACACAACCAGCAAGTGCACCATACGGTGGTACAGGCTACGGAAACAGAGGCGGAAATTCAATCCACTCTCCACCCGGAACTTATGTGTGGGCCGGTGGAGGTGGCGGAGCCGGACAGTCAGGACGTGATGGTCCAAGTTTCGTTCCCCAGAGTCAAGCCCCACCCGGTGGCCAAGGACGTCAGAATTCCATCAATGGTACTAACCTTTGGTGGGCAGGTGGCGGTGGTGGCGGCACCTGGAACGGCAACCGAGGAGGAAACGGCGGCCAAGGCGGTGGCGGCGGCGCTACTGGCGGCGGAGCAGGATCTGGTGGCCAAGGTATTAACAATGGACAAAATGGACAAAATGCTGGTGCACAAGCAACTGGCACTATTGGAGGTTATGCAGGTGCAAATACCGGTGGCGGCGGCGGCGGAGCAAATCAATCTCCGTCACAAGGCGGCAACGGCGGCTCGGGTATCGTTATAGTAAGATATCCAGGATAATAATATACTGCATGCTGTAAAGGTTAAATACAGCATGCAGAAATTTCCTTTAGAATGTTTTTATATAATTAAAAGATTCACACACCATAATAAAATAAAAGATACATTGCTTTCAGAAATAAACAAATCTGAATATGAATCTTTGCATGAAAAAAAGGCCGAAGTAGATATATCGAAATGCGATTGGCATGTTTCAACAAATTATAATAGAGATTGGTTTCTAAGTATAAAGGATATGCTTTTTAGTGATATGCTAGAAATGTATGCAGATGTTGGGTACGACGGGTTTACATTACAGGAGATATGGTTTCAACAATATAATAAAAATTCGCAACATGGTTGGCACACACATAGTTCCAACTTTACTAATGTTTATTATTTAGAATTGCCTAAAAACAGTTCGCGAACACAAATTGTATCACCTTATGATCAAAGCACTATAATAGAATTAGATGTAAGCGAAGGAGACATTGTTTCTTTTCCTAGTTTTGTAGTACATAAAGGACCTAGAAATAATGCAGACACACGAAAAACAATAATATCATACAATACAAACGTTACGTATTCTGATAAAATTTATGGAAAAAATATAGGAGCCGATAATGCCTTTTTATAAAACACTAGCTAACATAACAACTGATCACGGAGAACACTTTGATGCTAACTGGCTAGATTCAGAAGAAATAGTTCTACCTCCAAAAGAAACTTGGACATATGATAGAGAAATGATAATAGAAGATGTCGATTTATGGGAAGTAATCGTTGAGGCACAGTTTGGAATTTATGCAGCATACTCTCCTCATGCTGAATTTTACATGATTTTTCCTTTTTACTGGATGAAAGACCGGGGGCACGATATTGAAACTTTTTACGGTTCTGACGCAGCTAGTAGGTGTTTTCTAAGAGCTAAAGAGTTAGGTATAGACTTACAATTGCACGATTACTATTATGACACAGACGAGTATAGCAAAATGATGAGAAGTTAAATTCTTCTCATCTCTGCACCGTGGTATTTTAATGCTCCGTCTGTGCTTGTTAGGTTATTAAAAAAACTATTTAATGTTAGTCTAGGTTGAGTAGATGTGCTTGACATGTAAGTCTGTGCTGCATGTGACATTTTGCCGTCAAAGATAATTAATCGATTGTACTTAGGATTTACAATAATGCTTTCCTCAAATCTTTCGTTATTTTTTTGTTTTTGTTCTGCTACCCCGTCGGTAATTGTTTGATCTACAAAGTATTGTGCTTTTTTTTCTTGATTTTCGTATTTTTTTAAATGTTGTTGTTTTGGAGAAAATATAGTTGTACCGCAATCTTTTTGATTGCTTAAATATATGATACAACTAAATTCGCAATTATCCTCGTGTATCCATCCGTCGTGTTCTAGGTTAGGCGGCACCTTGCAAAACATTGTAGTAGCATTGTATGCAATATCCTTGTAATTCATAGGATATAGTACTGAAAGTATTTTTTTGTTTATCCAACTAAAAAATTCTTCATTTACATAATTTAGTGCATCGGTTCTAGTACCTGGATTTTTACAAGGCAAGAAATCTAAAGTGTTTGCATAATCTACTATCTCATCAGGATTATCAAAAAAGTTATCTACACAAAAAAATGGCCAGAGCATTATATTTCCTTCCTATATAATTGGTTGCCTACTACTAAACAATCTATATCACTAGTTTCAAATAACTCAACTGCATTTGCAACATATCCTGCAATTGGTTTTTTATTTACATTCAAGCTTGTGTTGAGCAAGATAGGACACCCTGTTATTTTATAAAATTCTTCTAGCAATAATTTATAAGATTTATTTGAATCATTTACGCACTGTACTCTAGAAGTTCCGTCTATGTGTGTTATTGATTGTAATGTAGGATCTTTTACAGTATATGTATAAAGCATATACTCGTCGTTATAGTTTATATCAAAGAAATCTTTAGAAAATTCAGATAGCATGCTGCCGCCAAACGGTCTATAGTTTTCTCTCTTTTTAATTTTGTTTATTCTTTCTTTCCCATTAGGAATTCTAGGATCCATTAGTATTGATCTATTTCCTAAAGCCCGCGGTCCAATTTCTCCATGCCCTTGATACCATGCTACAACATTTCCTTGTGCTAAAAGTTTTGCGGTATTTTGAATGGTGTCTATATTTGGTTCACTCACTGTTTCGTCGGATTGTACAAAAGGAAAATTATCTAGTGTAAAATGTGGTAAATTATTTTTACGTCTAAGAAATTCTAAGCCGCCTAAACTTAATCCGTCATCTGCACAGTGCGGCGGTATTAAAAGATTAGGAAAAGATTCTTTTAATACTGTATTCCAGACAATATTTTGAGCAACTCCGCCTGTGTAAACAATCGTATCGTTGTGATCAGCAAAAGACTTAAAAAACTTTACTAAAAGTTTACCTACTGTGTCATGAACTGTTGCTGCCCAGTTCAGCCCACTATGTGCAGCTAATCTTTCGTCTCCTATGTAGTTTATCCACTTATTAAAATCAAAGATCTTGTCAACAGTATACATGTCAAAAGACGATATTTCATCTTGAAAGTTTTTTTCTATTTCTCCAAACGATTGTAGCGACATAACTTTACCGGCAGTGTCTAATCCGTCACACGGCGCAGGCAAGTCGGGCCTTTCTATGCCTAGAAAGTCTCCCATTGTTATCATCAATCGTCCTATAGAGTCGCATTTTTTCAGATCACCTCTTGCAAGTAGTTTATCATCCTTTATTACCGACCACGGAGTATCAGTATCACTGTCGCCGCAGCCATCAATAACTATGTGTAAATTATTAGGATTTTTGTCAATCATCCAAGTGCTTAGTGTATGAGCATAATGGTGATCTAATCTGTATACTTTACAATTTGCAGGAAATAAATCATAGTCTATATATGGAAAAATGTCGTTTGTAAAATTAGGTAAGTTATATTTGTATGGTTCGATAATAATTGCAATTTCGTCTATATCTTTGTAATCTACATTCCACAATCGTTTAATTACATCTCGCCATTCCCATAGATTATTAAATCTATGATGCTTAATTTGATAATCTCTTTCTGACCTGTAGTAATGTACTTTATAGCCATCGTAATAACTTATGTTGCTGTCATGACCGCAAAGTCTTAGGGATAATAATTTCATTTAGTATATCTTATATATGATTTTTCTGTAGAAGGCTCTTCTACGTTAGCTTTTATTATATGAAATTTTTTCGAATCTGTCAACTCTTTTTTTGCTTGATCTTGGCTAATAATATCAATACCTGCACTTATCCAATTCCATAACGATACCGCAGGACTTCCTACAATACCGTTAATTTCTAAAAAACCTGGTATATATTTTTTTGATTTTTGTTTGAAAACTTGTGCGTTTTTACTTACTATATTATTATCTACAATAGATTTCCAAAAGTCGCTATCGTATCTCTCTCCTTGATAATGGTACGAAATAAAATCCATTGTAAGGTCGTATAATCTTTGAACTTTTTGATTGTAACTATGTCTATTTTCTTCTGTAATAGTGTCAATAGATTCTTCAAATAAACTTTCTTGACACCATAATAACAATTGCACAATAGTAGTATGTATAGAAGTAGCTTCTAACGGTTCTACAAATGTAGAAGCAAGTCCAAGGCACATACAATTACCTTCCCAAAATTTGTCACTTCTACCAGATTCAAAATTTATCCATTTAATGGGTGTAACTTTTTTTCCTAAATACGCTTCTATTTCAAGTTGTGCTTGTTCTTTTGTAATATAATTTGAGTCGAACACATAGCCGCAGCCTTTTCTAGTTTTCAAAGGAATAGTCCACATCCAGCCAGCAGACATTGCTGTAGCAGAGGTATAAAGATCAGGTTCTTCTCCGTCTTCATACTCTATAATAAATGGCATAGCTGAATCAACTGTTAAAACATCTTTATACGAATGCCAATTAACATCTAAACTTTTCATTAATAGTCTTTTAAACCCTGTACAATCAATATAAAAATCACTAACTATATTAATTCCAGATTTTAAATTTAATGATGTTATATTCTTATTATCAACATTTACTTTTTCGACTATGTCATCGATAACTTGAACACCATCCTGTATACAAATATTTTTAAAAAATTGTCCTACCTTATGCCCGTCAAAATGAAATGCTGCTGGGTTAGTAGAATCTTTTTTGGAATACTGTTGTCCTACTTCTGATGCCAAATGCATATCTTCTTTTCCGTACTTGTGGTAAAAATATTTGAAGTTAATGTCTTCTAATTCAGTCCAAGTAGGACTAGCATCTAATGGAGCAAAGTACCCAGAGTCATCGCCTGTCCAATTTTTATGATAGATTCCTAATTTTACTGTTGAATCAGTTTCATGCATAAATTTATTGATGTCCACTTGGTAGTTAAAATAAGTTCCATTCAACAAATCTAACATAGAGCCTGTAGAGCCTTCGCCGGCGCCAATAATACCTATTTCTGAAGATTCGATTACTGTTATTTGATGTTGTCCTGGCTTTGACTTTGAAATAAAATAAGCTGCAATCCAGCCAGCTGTACCTCCACCTACTATAGTTATCTTCATTATATACCTCTCAAATAAGACAAAAACTCATTATGATTTAAACATTTTTTTACTACATCATTAATATTTAATTTAAAGTTATACATATCCTGTTTTGCTAAAGAATGATCAATATTATAAGATTTTGCCTCGCTAGCAATTATATCCTTATCAAAATATTCTAATCCCGCTCCTACTAAGTACCAACTGAAAGGAGGGAATGTATTATACTTAGTAGCTTCTAAATTTGACGGCAATCGATAAGAGTATAATTCCAAAATTTCGCTTAATAGTGGTGCAGTTTCATTTTTTTCTCTAAATTCTCTCCAAAAAGGTGTATCTTTTCTTTTAGTAAAGTAATGAAATTGCACTAGTGCCAAAATACTTTCTACTGCCTTTGTAAACTGTGTATTATATTCTGCTACTGATTTTTCGTCTTTATTTACAAAGCCTCTGATATGTTCAATAAAAAGTTGTAACGATATTACTGTAATCCATATTGACGTAGCTTCTAGTGGTTCTAAAAATCCTGACGATAAGCCGACTGCTAATACATTTTTATTCCATGGCGTTTCGAAGTAGCCAGATTCGAAACTTATATGCTTATTAATTTTAGGTTCAAATCCTAAAAAATTAGTAAGTTCGTCAAGTGCCTGAGTGCTGTCTATATAATTGTTATCAAAAACATAGCCACAGCCAAATCTTCCGTCTACTGGCGTTTTCCACATCCAGCCCGATGATAGTGCAATAGCTTCTGTGTATGTAGGAGTTTCTCCGTCTCTCTCTAAGAAAAATGGCATTGCAGAATTAACAGGAAGATATCTTTGATAAGACTTAAATTTAGATTTATAAGTTTTTTCTACAAAGAGTCTTAAAAATCCGCTACAATCAAAAATAAAATCAGTATAAATTGTTTCACCGTTTTCTAATTTTAAACTTTGAACATATCCGCTTTCGTCAAGGTGTGATTCAGTAACTTTGGAATTTATGTGCTGTACTCCGCGTTCTAAACTTAGTTTTAAAAAATATTCTGCTACTCTTCTAGCATCAAAGTGTAATCCTATACTTGAATAATCTTTTAAGCTACCGTTATCAAGAAAAGTATAGGGTACTTTGTTCTCTACACTTAGCACTCCGCCGAGATGTATATTATCAAGATTAGTATTTTCTTTTAATTCGTTTATAGCCAGTAACGGAACATGAGGAGCCCAGCCAATAGGATTTTTTGAAAAATACGATTTATGGCTACCGTAAAAAATATCTAATTCTGGATCTGTATTAAATCCGTGGTGATAAAATTTATTGTCGCCGTTCCAATTTGTAAATCTAGTTGAATTTTTTATAGTCGCGCCGCAGTTCTTAACCATATCAGACAAACTTATTCCTAAAAAATCTAACATTTCAATAATTGCAGGAGTTGTGCTTTCCCCTACTCCTATAGGACCTAAGTCAGAATCATCTATCAATGTTATATTATGATCTGGAAAAAATCTTTGACAAAACAAGGTTGATAAGCACCCAGCTGTCCCGCCGCCTACTATTATAATATTCATTTCGTAAACTCTATATATGTCTTTGTTTGAGGTACGCTTTTTAGCATACCTATGCTATCTCTTTGATCATATTTGAAATTGCTATAAGGACCATTTGCATTTACATAGTGAAAGAATCCTTGCACATGCCATACATCATCTTGTATATTTAGTTTTTCTCTGTAGTGTCGTAAGTCGCATCCTTTATATATTACCATGTCTCCGGGCATTAAATGCACAGGATCGTCCTCCATATAAATCGGCCAAGAATAATTATGATTTTTATAATCATAATTAAAACAAACTGTAGTTGATATCTCACAAGACGGTCTGTCTTTATGTTCTACTAGCTCATCACCGGATCTATATACTCTATAATAACTATAAGTTGGTAACAAATTTAATCCTGTATGCGTTTCTACTGTATTATGCAAATGCAATAACATTGATTCCATAGCAGGATCTCCATATTTTGCATGTGCTCCGTATACTTGGTGTTGATCAGGTGCAAAGTTTTGTAATTCGTCAAACAAAGCGTATTGAGAATAAAGATTAACAATATCGTCACTTACTGCATTTTTTATTAAACAGTATCCTTGTTTGTTAAAAATATCTACGTTATTGTTTGTCATTATAAGTCCTTTACTCAACTAATAGTTTAAAATTTCCCGATACAGTAATTCTGTAATCGTCTGAACTAAAAAAGGGATATACCGAATGCATCAGCTTTGAAGGAAAAATTAATATTGTATTTTCTAACTCGTTATTGCAGGAAAGTCTATAATGACATATTTGTCCTAACGAATTAGTATATTGAAATTCAAATTGTCCAGAGCAACTACTATTAGATAAAGATCCCGGTGCAGTATCTTTTTCAGTTTGCTCATTATACGGAATTTTTACAAAAATTACAAATGATAAAATACCTTCGTGATTATGACTAGGATTAAATTCTAATTTTTTTTGAAAATTAACCCAAGCAGTATCTAAATACAAAGGCAAACTTTTACTCATAACATTAAAATTAGATAAAACATTACTATCATTATCATAATTTTTTATATGAGAAAGCAACAAGTTTTGTAAATCCGTTAACGATTTTGTAATTTTATATTCTTTGTCAATGTTTCCTGCAAGTAAATGATTAAACGCTAACTCATTAGGAAATGATTCTTGTATTTCGTTTATCTCATTTTTTAAAGATATTAAACTTTCGGGTAAAAGTTTTGTCTTATAAAAACCTATATTAGGAAAATTTACATAATTGCTACTCATATCTTATACGTACGGATCTCCCATATGATCTCTAATCCATGTAACTAAAGCATATTTAGTTCCGCTAGTAACAGGATGAGCAATATGGGCATAAGGAAACGATGAAGGAAATAATACTAACATTCCAGCTTGTGGTTTTATTTTAACATTAAAATTGGGAAACTCTAATTCTCCTCCTTCGTAATCATCGTTTAAGTAGCAAATAGCAGATACAATTCGCCCTACATCAGATGTACCGCCGTCGTAATGAACTTTATATTCTTGCCCTTGGCCGTATTTTAATAAATTATAGCCTTCGTGATACATATCTAATCCAATTTTGTATCTATCTGAATACGGAAGTGTAGCTGCAAGCAGCATCATGTTAAATTGGTTATGTATGTTTTGACATAACGAATTATTATATTGATCTGCTGCTTGACTAACGTGTAAATTTAAATTTGTTCGGTATGTTTGATTCTTTTCTTGTCTAAAAGTAGTGGCTTTTTGCCAAAATGCTCCTGACTCCGATCTACTACATTCTTGTTCAACTCGTTCAATAGTTTCTTGTGGATTTGGCCATACGTTTTCGAATATATCTATGCATCCGCCAACTGTAGCATCTGGTTTTAATTCTCCCGGAAATATACCATTAGTGAAATAAGTCATCTTAGTCTCCTTTATCGATACATACATAGCTGAGTAAGTGTATATCTACCATAATTTTTATTTTTATATTGTTCGTCTATTGAAACAGGGGTAACAGCGTGTTTAAGTATTGATGGAAATATCACAGTCCTGTTATAAACACATTCGATGTCTAACTTGTTTTCAAAGACCAAACTACCCCCTGTAAACTGTTTAGGATGTTTAAAAAACCAAGATATAATTGTTACAGCAGCATCGTCTACATGTGGGTTGTAATAGTCAGAGTCTTCATAGTAGCTTAACAATGTGCAATCTTTATTTACGTTTGTTAAATGTCTAAAAATAGGATTGTAATCAATTAGATGATTGTGAATTTCAGGGTCAAAGATTTTTCGATTTTCTCTGAGTATGTCTGATATATTTCTATCAAGATAAATCTCGTCTAAAAAAAGTCCCTTATTCTTTTTTGCCCAAATCTGATTTCCGTGCTCGTCTAAATCAAATGCAGTACCAGTATCTCCAGGATCATGCATTTTATCACCAGAAGATAAAAATAATATTTCATTCCATATTTTTTTCTCAGCTTCTTTATCGTAAAAATCGTCAATTACTGCTACTGGCAATTTGTCAACTTCAAATATTTCAGTGTGCATTTTTATAAATTCCTTCTTTTAAAAATCTATAATGAGTTGGCAATGTTTCGATATAATTTAGGATTTCTTTTTTCGATAACTGATAATCTTTACACACGTTTTGTATCTCATTATAGGCTTGTGGGTATCTGTAACAAACTAGGTCCGCTTCGGCTTTAGAAATAGGATTAAGCCCCATGCCTGCCATTATAAATGTTTCGCCTGCTGGATGCGTATTATCTACTTCGTTAGTGATATTTAACCTATACATTAGGTCTAAAGTATTTGTTCTGAGTTTTGATGTGAGATCATAAATGTTAGGATCATAGTTAATTTCTTCAGTCACATGACGCCAGTATGCTGTGTCATTTCGCATGCTAAGTCCATAATGTAATGCAACAAATTGTTTAAATCCTTCTAATTCTTCTCTAGCAGCTAAATTCCATCCGTCGATGTCAAATTGAGTAATATGACCATTTCTTTGATCTAGAGTCGCTGCTAATCTAATAATATTTTCGTGTGTAGTTAATAACCCTGTTGACTCTAAAGGCTCAATAAATCCTAAAGCAAGACCTATAGAACATACATTTTTAACCCATGGATATTTTTGAACTCCATGACGTATGTTTATTTTTCTAAATTCAAGATTTTCAACAATATCGTCACTATGATGTTTCTTAAGATGTGCTTTAAATTCTACTTCTGCTTGATCTTGAGATGTAAACTTACTAGAATAAACATATCCACTTCCTATTCTAGACCAAAGAGGAATATCCCATACCCATCCATTTTCAATAGCTGTGCAATTAGTTACACTATGCATTTGTACTTCTTTGTCTGTATAAGGAATACGTGTAGCTAAAGCACTGTCATTCATTAACACATCATTAAAACTTATAAATTCAGACTTCATGGTTTTTTCAATAAGAAGCTTTTGAAAACCTGTCGCGTCTATATATAAATCTGCACTTAAGGTTAAATTATTTTCTGTATAAATTTTATCAATATTTTGATTATCATCTTGTGTTATTTTTATAATAGTGTCTTGTATATGTTTAACGCCATTAGGAATTGCAATTTTATCGCGTAAAAAAATTCCAAGCTTTTCTGCATCCATATGATATGCTGTATCTAAATGAAAATCAAATCCTGGAATTTGATTACCTTCGTTCTTAGACATTTTTTGTCTATCAGTCATTAATACCTGGTGGACAAATCTTTCTGCAAAATCAGTATGAGGAATATTATTTTTGTTTAACGCCGAATACCAAAACCAATCCATAATACCGTTTTTTGAACCCTCAAGATTAAAGTTTCCAAAAGGATAATGAAAATAAGAATCTTTTTCTCTAAAGTCTGTAAACTTTATCGATGTTTTATAGGTTGCACTGCATTCTGCCATCCAATCTTCGTCTTTAAGTTCTAAACTATCGAAAAACTTGTTGATGTGTCCTAGTGTTGATTCTCCTACGCCAACTGTACTTACTTTAGGAGATTCGATCAATGTTATATCTAAAAATTTTATTTTTTTTGCAAGATACGCAGCAGTCATCCATCCTGCTGATCCGCCCCCGACTATTAGTATTTTTTTTATTACAGACACAGTAAATATTCCTAGTTGATGTATCTATTTATAGGCAAGGTATAAATACACATGCGCATTTGAACTTGGAGATAAAATGGAAAACAAAATTTATGCAACTTGTAACTATCCTACAAAAACCTGGGACATTACAGAAGATGGCTATCGCCCTGGGGCATTTAACGTAGTATTAAATATTGTTTACGATAACTCTACTCAAGTAAGAGATATCGAGTACGGTGTAAAATTTTATATTGAAGACAAACTAGTAGGCGAAGAAACATATCCTAAACATAGAATGGCAATTAATACACTAACTAGTGGTTTTGCTGTTGAACCTGGGTTTGATTTAGAGGAAGGAAAACCTCATAAAATATATCTATGGGCCCGCATAAATGGGTTAGAAACTGTTGAGAAAGAAATCTTTATAGAATCTGTAATGCCTGAGCAACCATATCCTTCTTGGAGATGGTCTGGCACAGAATGGGTACCACCTACTCCTAAGCCTGTAGGAATTTTTTCTTGGAACGAAAAAAAGCGTAAATGGTTAAGTGAAGAACATCTATATGACGTAGGCACCGGTGGATCTACTACAGACCCTCTTCTTAAAGGTAAATGATAATAAGAACTTTAGAAGAAATTCTTAAAAATTCTTGGGGGAATGCTACAACAGCACAAGTTTATCCGGACCGGACTCCGCTTAGTTGGTATCCTAATAAAGATTTAAATATTGACGATGTAGCTGAATGGGAAGAAATACTTTATATCGAAGGAGTATTGGGCGTTTATGTATCTTGGGATCCGTATGAAGAATTTTATATTTTAGTTCATAATTTGCATTTAGAAAAACAATACATAGAAGTTTTCGAAGGCAATGCCGGTGTGGATAATTTGATAGATAGGTGTAGAGATTTTGGGATAGAACTTCCAGAAATTCAATTAGTCAAATCTTAAAAGAAATACAGTATAATCTTTATCTTTATCAAAGAGAATTTCCGTAAAGGTTCCTTTATTATCAACTAAGGTAGCATTAAACAGTTTTTTATATAATAATTTCAAAGCATTATGCTTGTCATTACTTTGTAAAATATCTGTTTTGTTATGTGTCATTATATAATTATTTGCTTTTACAAACAACTTATTAATTTTGTTATTTTTGACTATAATTATTTTCTTGCTCATTAGTCTATAAAATGATACCACCCAGTGGATATTATTTTTTCCTCTACAACCGCAGGACTGCCTCTGTGTGTAAATGTCCAGTCTGCAGGCCATATAAGAGTCAATCCCTTTTCAGGTTTTACTTTTATTTTTTGATGTAAAAATTCAGTTTCGCCGCCGGTTTCTATGGTATTTAAATAGGTCATAAAAACTAAATGCAGTGCAGACACAGACCCGTGCATACTTGTTCTTTCCGCATGCCAATTGAAAAATCCTCCCCCTGGGGGATAAGTTTGTATGTTTACTACATCAATAATAGACCAAGGTGCTTGCATATTTGCCATTGGATACTTTTGTGTGTATGCATCTGCACACGGCTGTAGATATCGTGCGTATTGATCAAACATTTCTGTATTAGGAAATAAGCAACAATCCATACTATCTTTGAAACTCTTCTTGACTATTCGTTGTCCATTTGATCCAATTATTTTTCCAGGTGTTTTCTCTGCGTCTTGGTTATATGCCAACATCCTATCTATTAAAGAATAATCATCTTGGTACCATCCCATAATAAAATTGTCTAATGAATTAATTTTGTGTTCGATCAGCATTAAATTGTCTTTAAATCTATGTTAAGAGTTTGTCTTCGATCCAGTCTTGCATTTTATCTCCTATAACTAATTAATGATATTTATAAGTCTTAGATTTAATAAATATATAAAACGGAATGTAACTTATGGCAAATCAAGCACCAATTGTAGACAGAATTAGAATTATACCAAGAGCTAGTGATTTCTTAGACAGAAACACAGGATCTAGTGGAGAGGTATTTTTTGACAGAAAAACAAATACCTTAAGACTATACTCTGGTAAAAGTGTAGGCGGATTTACGGTCCTTACAACAGAAAACCTTCAAAGTCAACTTTTCGATACTGGTATATCTGTAGTAGAATATAACGTAACTATTGGAGTAGATCCAGATGGTATAGAGTCAGGAAATAAGTATTTTTTAAACAACGTTTACAAGCCCGAATTAAATCTAGTTATTGGGTACACATATGTTTTTAATCAAAATGATAGCACTAACGAATTTTATCCTAATCCTGAAGGTAGCTCTGCAAATACTCACCCTCTCAACTTTAGTGCTAATGACCCCGACGGCGAGTTAGGGGGAGGCGATACCTATATTGAAAATGTAATTTACAAACTTAATAATACTATTGTAACTAAGGAAAATTATTGGTCAGGATTTGCAAACGCTACACAGAGAAGTGTGCAAATTACTATTACCAACGATACTCCGTCTACACTATATTATTGGTGTCAGCGTCATACAGGTATGGGTAATACTATTACAGTTGCAGAACCAGGAACTGGAACTGGATCGGGATCAGGAGGTGCAACAGTTTCAGTAAGCGATGTTGCCCCCGACTCTCCCGAAGTTGGATCGATTTGGTTCAATAATAATACTGGTAAATTATATGTTTATATTTCAGACACAGATAGTAATCAATGGGTACAACCTACAACACCATTTCCTAGTAGTATCTTAGATTTAAATATTGAAGACGGCGATGACGGACAAGTGTTAACAACAGACGGCTCGGGCAATTTTACATTTGCTACAGTAGAGTCCGGCGGCAGCATAGGTAACTTTACACTAGATAATTCGGTGATTACAACTGACGATAGTTCTTCTATAAGTATTGTTCCAGCAGTAACTATGAATAGTGATCTAATTGTAGAAAATGACCTTACAGTTAACAATAATCTAACAGTAGACACTGCGTTCGCTACTAACTTTATATCATCAGGCACCGGTCTACCAGAAATTGAAAGTGCAAGCACATTAACACTCAATGCACCGGATGGCATTATAATAACTAATGGTCCTTTTAGATTGCCTAGCTTTACAACAACAGAAAAAAATCAAATTACAGCAGCAAACGGAGATATGGTTTACGATACTACTTTAAATAAGGCTCAAGTGTACGAAGACGGAGCATGGGTAAGCTTAATATAATGGAAAAAGAATATGTAGTTGTAGTAGATACAGGTGTCGACTTAGAAAAATTTGATTCTGAATTATCGGCAGCAACCGGCGATAGTTGTATACCAAAAAGATCAGTAGACATAGCTAATCCTAGACTAGGTTCTAAAAGAATGACTCACTGGATGCTTACAGAAGAAGAAGCTAACAAATTACAAAACGACCCAAGGGTGTTGAGTGTAGAGATACCAGTTGATCAGCGAACAGATGTTGTAATCGGAAAGCTTGCATTTCAAAATGCAAACTTTGACAAACCCACAGTGCTAAATTCTAACCAGAAGAATTGGGGACTGCGTAGATGTATTGAAGAATCTAACATCTATAAAAATACATTAACTGCCAGTCCTACATACGAATATGCTTTAGACGGAACCGGAGTAGACATTGTAATACAGGATAGTGGTTTACAAGTAGACCATCCTGATTTTTTTGACTATGACGGTAATACTAGGGTTAAACAAATAGACTGGTATTCGGAAAGCGGATTATCTGGGACACAAAGCTCTGATCATTATAGAGATACCGACGGACATGGTACACATTGTGCAGGTATAGCCGCAGGATTGACTTATGGTTGGGCAAAAGGAGCTGATATTTATAGCCAAAAATTAGCTGGGTTAGAAGGAACCGGAGATAGCGGCACCGGAATTTCAATATCTGATGCTTTTGATGCTATTAGATTATGGCATAATTCTAAAACAAACGGCAGACCAACAGTTGTTAACATGAGTTGGGGATATTCTACTAGACGAAGTGATAATCCTGACGCAGGAACCTATCGAGGCACTCCGTGGACTTATGGAGTAACCTACGCTAATGATATAGAATTATGGCAAAATACCGGACTTGTAATACCGCAAAATGGCTTTACTCGAGATATGCCCGTAAGAATCGCTTCAGTGGATGCAGAAATAGATGATATGATTGCTGCTGGTATACATGTTATTATTGCCGCCGGCAACGACATATATAAAGGAGACACACTCGGAGGCATAGATTATGACAACTCGGTAGTCTACGGCGCACAGACATATTTTTATAATAGAGGATCTAGTCCGCATAGCGATGATGCATTTATTATTGGTAACAGCGATGACGATACTCAACTAGACGGCACTGATTATAAAGACAAGACGGCACCATCAACTAGTAGAGGACCGAGGGTAGATTTGTTTGCACCTGGTACAAATATTATTAGTACATGTAGTACTTCTAGCATTTATGCTACTACAGATTATGCTCAAAATACTAGTTATAAAATTGCTATGATAAATGGCACTAGCATGGCAGCTCCACAAGTTGCCGGAGTAATTGCACAACATCTGCAAGTTAATCCTAATTTTACTCCAGCACAGATTAAAGATAGAGTGACAACCGATGCAAAGGCTGTAATGTTTAGCACAGGTTTAGATAATGACTATGCTACCTTTGGCACAAGTTTGTTAGGAGCTCCTAATAGATTTTTATTTTCCAGATATGGCAAGCAACCTGCGCAAACAAATGGCGCTACTCTGTTAAATAATAGCACTATTAGATTAAGGTAAATACGTATAGAGAGGTTTTTATGGCGTTAAATTTTCCAAACACTCCGCAGAATGGAGATACTTATACATCTGGTTCAACTACGTGGCAGTTCGACGGCGTAAGTTGGTCATTAGCAGTAAGTCTAACAACTCCTGTCTCTATACCGAATACATTTAATACTATCAGTATTACAGGACAAGATGACATTGTAGCAGACGGTAATACTGATACTGTAAATTTTGTTGCAGGAACTAATATAACACTTACAACAGACGCTGCAACAGATTCTATTACTATTAACGCTGCAGGCGGCGGTGGCGGCGGCAGTGGCGAGGCTAATCAAAATGCATTTAGTAATATTAGCGTAGACGGCCAAGCTACTGTAGCTGCAACAGCGACAACTGATACTTTCTCGCTAATCGGTGGTAGTAACATTACATTAGTAACGGATGCATTTAGTAAATCTATTACGATTTCAAGCAGTGCCAGCGGCGGCGGATCGTCTGCATTTAATGATTTAACAGATGCAAGTGCAGCAGAGATAACTATTGATCATTTATTCGAATCTGCTTTGCCGTTGCTAAGAGTAGACAATACAGGCACATCGGCATATGTTTTTAACAGTCATTACTCCGGAAATAATCCTAATCTATATGTATTATCGGGAACAACAGTAGGTTTTGACTTAACAGGCATACCGGGACATCCTTTTGAAATCCAAGATCCACAAGGCAGTCCGTATAATACCGGACTTTATCATGTATCTAATAACGGAACAGTTTCTACAGGAAATGCAGCACAAGGACAAACTAGTGGCACTTTGTATTGGCGTATTCCTGAATCACTAAGCGGAAATTATAGATATCAGTGTCAGGCTCATGCTCCAATGGTTGGCGCAATAACCATAAAACGATTAAGCACTATTTAATAGGTCTTTTTTTAATTTATAAAACTTAGTTCTTATTTCTACCATTGCTGATATAGTGTCTTTTAACATTACAGGTTTAATATAACCATTATACTCTGTACTGTGATTGTCGTCTATAACTTTTGCAAGTTTTTTAAATTCAAATAAAAGAGTTTCAAACTCTTTTTTCTGTTTATTACTTGTAATTTGAGAAACATATTGTTCAAATTCAGTAATCTCTTTAGAGAATTTATCTAATTTGCTTAGGTTTAACATTAAAAGAAATCCTTACTTAAAGATTTATACAAGTCTGTATGCTCTATACCATTATTTACTTCACTAATACTTCCATTAGTAGTAACACACTGAACAGAATAAGGTTTTAAAGGAACTATCTCAAAAACATGCCCTTCTTCAAAAATCTGCTCTAGTATTTTGCCTGTATCTGTGTCAATCCATCTAATTTTAAATTGTCCAGAATTTATAAACCATGATTTTAGGGTATTTTGATGGAAAACGAAATCTGTTTTAGCATCATTATTGAAAATCATTATTTTTGCACCATATTCGGGCTTATTTGCCCAAATAATTTCATATCCGTATTCGGTTTTAGCTGTGTTATCCATTTTTATAAAAGATCTATTACTTTAAATACTGTTTCTAATTTTGTTTGATTCATTTTATTTGTTAGTGTATTTTTTAAACCATGATGTAAAGGCTTTGGCCATTTATTAAATTCTGTCCAAGCATAACCGTTATGTTCTATATTTAATTTAGGTAAAAACTCATGATCTACTACACACAAATAAGTATGGAAATGGAATTTCGAATCGTTTGATACAAAAGTTTCTAGTGGAATGGTCTTTTTAATGGATATTTCTCCAATTTCCTCAAAAATTTCTCTTTGAAGACCTTCCCATGGAGTTTCGGCACCTTCGTTAGTGCCTCCTACTAAGCCCCACATGTCGCATTTCTTACCTTGTGCTCTATGTAGGAACAGAAAACGCTTTGTGTCAAGTGCATACACTAATGCACCACTGCAAACTATCAATTCTTCCTTCATAATAGTAATTATACTAGTATTCTAAACGCCAGGTGCCGACTGGATATTCGCCATCATACGAAAGTATCCACTCGTCTTGGTCGTATTTGTATTGAACACCGGTATTTAGGTTAGTGGTATAAACTACGGTCGAGTCATCCTCGCTAGCATCAAATACTACACTCCAATTATTGCCGTCCCATTCAACAATATCGTTGGCACTAGCTATAAAATCTGTAATACCGTCGCCTTGCTTCCATGCATCTGGACCGTCGGTGTTAGTAGCATCTCCGATGTCACCTAGCAATAGTATTCTAGGGCTTTGACTCTTAAGTCCTTCGGGATTTGTACGTTGTGGATCAATAATATAATCGATTTTACTTCTGTCACCATTTGGACCATGGAATACAGTGTCACTAGGCAATGTATCCTCATCCCAATTAATAACAAGTTCAGTTGGGTCGCTCGGATTTACTTGAACATACCCTACAATTTCGGTGTTCCAGTCGGTTCTAAGTAATCTTAATTCAGAACCATTCATTGTACCAGTTCCTTCGAAGTCAAATGGCATTGATTTCAAATAACCTAACCATGTCTCTGCACCTACTACGCCTTTTCTTACAAGTTTTGCAGTGCCTTCTAGTACAAGTAGATTATAATTATCGTGGGTATTACTTATAACAAGGTCTGCATCAGTTTTAGCAGCCTGTGGGTCGTCTACAATTTGTTGAATACCGTCAGTTGGTGCAGTATATACTCGAGAACTAACATCCGTATCAGGCACCGTATTAGTTTTATCCGTATTGAGAGCAGTTCTTATATCTGCTTTTGGATAGTTTTTATCTTGATATGCTTGAAGCACTGGTCTTGATAGGTCTACTTCGATTGTTCCGGCACTCTCATTAAAGATACTCTGTACAATAGTAGTAATAACACCGAGGCGTTTTACTTTTACAGGTGGACTAATCCATATAGGCGTTTGAAAGTTAAGTGTTGCAATATCAATTTCACTCTCAGTACCTGTAGGAATACTTCTACTGCTAAACGTTGTGCCTGTTAGATTAACTACACTTAAACTTGTCCAGTCAATGTAATTGTCTGTAGTTTGTATCTCTAAACTAGGGTTGAATAGCATTAAGATTTGCTCAAGAATTTGTAATTTTTGATCTGTATTACTGCTCCATACGTCAACATTCACACTTAATTGATAAGGCGTAGGCATTAATCGTTCAACTGTATAGTTTTTACCTTCTTTGTTAAGATATTCTTGACCATTTTCGTCATATGCACGTTCTCGTATGTTAAGTTTGTTTACATAGCTACTATCTGCTAGACGAGCAGTATCTTGTTCTATGCCTGTAATGTAAACACTCATGCGAGGTGCACTTGGAATTTTGTTTTCACTGTTCTCACGAATAATATTGGCAACTTGTCTAGTCAGATCTCCGTACATAACAGGAATTTCTGTAAGATTTCCTTTTCCATCTTTGTAACTAAAATTACTCATAAGACGAACTAGTTGTGTGATATAACGCCTTATCTGTCCGTCATAAAAGTGTTGCATTATTCTTGATCCTCAAGTTCTCGTGTAAACGCAAATTGGCCTGTGCCTATAGTAAGTCTAGTAGGTTGCCCTTCGCCCTGAGGTCTATCAGGAAGACGTGCTCCTGAAATTAACGGAAATAACTCTGCAATAGAATCTTTTATATCTGCAAGGTCTGCGGCTGTAATGCTTTCCGATCCATCTTCGCTATATGGCTTATCAGGTAAGCTAAATCTTTCAGCAGGATTTCGAATAAATGCTATCTCTCCGTTTTCGTTTGTATATTCTATAGGCTCTACTTGACTCCAGTTATCATTTTCTCTAGCATCGTTAAGAATTTGCTCATATATGTAAACTGCTTCGGACATTTGTTCTCGTTCATCGTCTGTTGGTGCAAAAGATTCCGAAGGAAGACTGCTATCAGTGCTTCCGCCGCCTTCGTATTTTTGCCAACGCATGTCTAAATACCTATTTCCTGTAATTTCCCAGCCTAGCGGACGCATAACGCGGCTTATTTCTGCAACTTGTGCAGCATTATTACCACCTAGATCAAATTTAAATTCATCAATCATATCTTGCGGTAAGCTATCACCGTATTCTTCTCTATACATTTCTATGACTGCTTCTAAATGCGCCGGAGACCCAATTCTTTTTAATGCATTTATCATTTGAGTTTCACTTGTGCCTGGACCTGACATAGCATCTCTTAATTCTTCTATAATACTAGGTATTTCGGCACGTTGCTCTCCAGTAACAGCACCTTCTTCTCCTGCAACACCTTCGTCACCCGTGTCTCCGTCTAATCCTCCGCCTATTTTTGGAACATTAACCTGCGGTAGATCACTTGACCTAGTCACTGGTTCACCAGTTTCATCATTTATGCCGTCACCGTCTTGATCAACACTATCTGCATAATCGTCTATCATTCGGTCTAAATCTTCCGGAGATACAATTTCTACTCCGTTAATACTAGGAGGAGGTCCAGTTTCATCTTCAGGAGTGACTTCTATGCTCGAAGGTTCGTCGTTAGAGTCCGGAACTACTTCTACTTCTATATTCTGTGTTTCAGCATCATCTACCGCTGCATCAATTTCTGCTTGCATTTCGTCTGCTGTGACAGTAGGAATTTCTACTTCGTCTTCTGGTTCATCTTCAGGTTCGTTTTCTGTATCTGGCGCTTCAATTTCATCTGGTCTTTGTTCTACGGGAGGTACTTCTTCGTTATCTTTATTTGTTAATACAGGCGGAATTTCTGTGTCTGGCGTTTCACCGTCTACATTTCCTTGACTAGTAACATCACCGGTAACTCGATAGCGTATCATTATCTGATTAAAGTTACGTCTTACAATCCTTCTTAATTGTTCTTCAAAGTCAGAAGCACGTATTACTTCCATAGGAACATTAGTTAAAACGTGTTGCTTAGTTTCATTACCTTCCATCCAAAATACAATTACATCTGCTACTTCGGGAGTTTGTTCCTGTTCTTTAAAAAGTTGTCTTAATTTCATTTCTCTAAGTCTCCCCAATCTGTCGACGGTATTGAATCGTCTGTGCCAGGAGTAGCAGTTGATTGCTCTGCTTCTTGTTCTGCACGACGAGCTTCTTCTTCAGCTTCTCTACGTGCTTCTTCAGCTGCTTCAGCTCTCTTTCTTTCCTCTTCTGCACGTCTTGCAGCTTCTTCAGCACGGCGAGCTTCTTCGGCGCGACGAGCCTCTTCTTCTTGTCTTCTTTGTTCAGCTTCACGCTGACGTGCTTCCTCAGCTTCTCTTGCAGCTTCTTCAGCTTCTCTACGTGCCTCTTCAGCTTGACGTCTTTCTTCTGCTCTACGCTCTGCTTCTTCAGCTTCTCTACGTGCTTCTTCAGCTGCTTCTCTTTCTCTAGCTGCTTCTGCATCGCGTTCACGCTGACGTGCTTCCTCTGCTTCTTCCTCTGCACGTTCTCTTTCAGCCTCTGCACGTTCTCTTTCAGCTTCTGCACGTTCTGTTTCTTCAGCAGCTTTGCGTGCTTCTTCTTCTGCACGTTCTCTTTCTGCTGCACGTTCTGCTGCACGTTCTGCTTCGCGATCTCCTTCTGGATCTCCTGGTCCTTCAGAATCGCCATCGCCTGATCCAGCACGATCTCCCTGACCTGCACCATCGTCTGTTGAACCCGGTACTACGCCGCTGCCCGGTCCTTCACTATCACCTGTGCCTAGTCCTGAATCACCTTCACCTGGACCAAATCCGCCAGGACCTGTGCCAGGACCATCACCAACATCGCCTGTGCCGTCACCGTCACCTTGACCAGTGCCTGCACCAGCAGCACAGCTCATTAGATAGTCTCTATGTTGTGGATATTGTTGTAGAAATCTTTCTGCAGATCCCATAGCAAGATCCATGTTTATTCTGTCACCTTCTCTTGCAGCTCTTTGCAACATTCTGCAAATATCATCGGGTACAAATTGGTTCTCAACAATTTTTAAATCTTTATACTTCATTAATTATCTGCCTTAGGTCTAAGTGCTTGGCTCAAGCTCTGACGTTCTTCAACTTGTTCTCCACCAATTTCTGCTGTATTAGTATTGTTAACAAATGTACCTTTTTGTGTAGAACGTGTGTTAGTATTACTTAGTGTCATACGCACATTGTCTTCTTGTTTCACCCAACGTCTCCCGTCATACCTAAACAGCCTAGTAGGAGCAAAGTCTGTTCTTAAGAAGTAATCTCCTGTTTCAACACTTGTAGGAAATTGTATACCGTGGCCAAACGGTGCACCATTTGTCGGAATACCGTCTCCCAATAGATATCCGTTGTAACCTTCTCGATCAACACTTTGCATTTCATCCGGTAATCCGTCTGAATCAGTGTCTTGTACCTGCGTATTTCCATTTTCATCTAGTTGTAAACTAAAATAATGACTAGTATCATATCCACTCTTTGCCGAATCAACTTCAGCTTGTGCAACTACTGCATTATTGATCTGCATTTCTTTATCATAAGTTGAAAGCAAATCTCTAAGAGTATTGCCTCCTGGTGCATCTTCCTCTGCAGGCAAGTCGAGTATTTCTTTAAATTCTTGACTATCAACTATCTGTTTTAGTTTTAATCTATATAAATGCGGATACCATGTTTGACTAAATCCTTCTGCTGCACGAGTAACATCTTCTACTACATAAAATCGTTTAAGTGCAACACTATAATCATTTAGTGCATACTCGTCCTTCAAATGTGGCAACTCAATTACATCGCCACTTACAATTTTCCTGCCTATTGTCTTTACACTGCTGTTAATATGTATTGTTAAGAATAGAGTATCATTGCTGAGAAATAAACCAAATGCACTTAAATCAAAGTCTATATCTTGCACATTATAAATACCGCGCATACGATATACATCAGGATCATATTTTCTATCTCTGTTTTCTAAAAACAGTAAATCTTGAATATTAGTAGTAGATACTGCATCGTACTTAGGTTGGTCAGCTGTAGCATCAGCTTCGCTAGGACTCTCAGTTCCTAGGTACTTGTGTACATGTATGTCTGTGCCGCCAACAGTAAACATTTCAAGCACCTGCTTGTCAATAAATGCATAGTCGTTGCCGCGTTCTGGTTTATATAATGATAGTCTTGGCATATACATATTTATCGTTACGATAAATACTATACGGAGAAACTCTATGGCAGATTTACAAACAAAAAAGCAAGAAATATATGATTATGTTAACACCTTTCTAGGCGGTGGAATGGTTGACGTTGAACTTGACCCTATACATTACGAAACTGCACTTACAAAGGCATTAACAAGGTATAGACAGCGTTCAGATAACTCTGTAGAAGAATCATACATATTTTTAGAAACTGTTATTGATCAAAATGAGTATACCTTACCAAACGAAATTGTAGAGGTAAGAAAAATCTTCCGTCGATCAGTTGGTTCTAGACCTAGTACAAGTGCAAGCGGCGGCCCAATCTTTAGCCAGACATTTACTGCATCAGCATCCCAGAATCAAACCTTTACAATAAATTATAATTTATTAGCAGTGGATACAACAGTTGTTGAAGTTAACGGAAACGCTACTACTGCATATTCAACTGATACAACACAAAGGACTATTACTTTTACAAGTCCTCAAACACCAGGAGACGTCATTAGTGTAAAGCTTTACGCATCTGGAGAAAACGGCGGCGGCAGTTTATTTGATCCTTTTAATCTTGCATATACTAATGCATATTTGCTTTCTAGTTCTAATATGGGTGGACTAGCTACTTACGATTTTTTTAGTCAATACCAAGAACTAGTCGGGCGTATGTTTGGTAGCTTTATTGAATTTAAATGGAACACAACAAACAAAAGGCTAACTTTGCTTCAAAGACCTAGAGCAAAAGAAACACTTATGCTTTATTGTTATAATTACCGACCTGATTTAAATTTATTAGATGACTATCTTGCAAAGCAATGGATAAAAGATTACACACTTGCTAGTTGTAAATTTATGTTAGGTGAGGCAAGAGAAAAATTTGCAACTATCGCAGGACCGCAAGGTGGTACAAGTTTAAACGGTGCTAGCCTTAAAGCAGAAGCTCAAGCCGAAATGGAAAAACTTGAAAACGAAGTTGCACTAGCAATGGCCGGCGGTACAGGCTATGGATTTTTAATCGGTTGACAAATATAATAATTTCTTATATACTGTATTAAGCAATATAAGGACTTTTCATGTTACCTAAATTATTAGTTGTTGGACACGGCCGTCACGGCAAAGATACTGTATGCGAAATGTTAGAAGCATATGGCTACACGTTTCAGTCATCATCTAAGTTTTGTTCAGAACTTTTTATTTTTAACGATCTAAAAGACAAATATGGTTATGCTAACGAAGACGAGTGCTATGAAGATAGACACAAGCATCGCACGGAATGGTATAATATGATACACAACTACTGTCGTGATGATTTAGCAAAGCTAGGACGTAACTTATTTGATAAACACGATATCTATTGCGGACTGCGTAATAAACGTGAGTTTTTTGCAATGCAAAACGAAGATATTTTTGATTATGCTATTTGGGTGGATCGTTGCGATCATTTGCCCACAGAAGATCCTAAATCAATGAGTATCGAACAGTGGATGTGTGATTACACTATTGATAATAATGGCAGCTTAGATAGACTAGAAAAGAACGTAGCAATTCTTATGCGTACAATATTTAAAAGTCGGGCACTAAGTCTCCCTGCTTCCACTTCACGCCACTTTTTTGAAGAATCCTTTGACAGTTAGCACAAATAGTTTTTAAGTTACTAGGCCGACAATTGTTTAAATCTCCGTCTATGTGAAATACATTGAACTGTTCTTGGTGACTTGATTTAAATCCGCATTTCTCGCATATAGGTTTCTTTGTATAGCCTGATTGTCGCCATTTGGGTATGCCTGATCCTAATCCGCTACGCAAACATTTTTCACATAGTTTGCGATAGTATACTTTGTTTCCTTTTTTATAATTTATAGCAGCAGGACGCTGCCCGCACTTGCATAATGGTCTCATATCGTATTTACCTCACCTTTTCGGTCCCTTTTTTTGGTGGTTTACGCCATGATTTTCTCTAAGACATGCTAAATACAGTTAATAAAATATCACATTTCCAACAGGAGAACTATAATGGCATTAACATCACCAGGAGTACAGGTTAGCGTAATCGACGAAAGCTTTTACACGCCAGCTGAACCAGGTACAGTACCGATGATTTTTGTTGCCACTGCTGCAAACAAATCAAATGCAGCTGGCACCGGAACTGCACAAGGTACAATAGCAGCAAATACAGGAACTCCGTATTTGCTTACATCACAAAGAGATTTGGCAGACACATTTGGAGATCCAATATTCCAAGTTGATGCGAATAATAATCCAATCCATGGCAGCGAGCTAAATGAATATGGACTACAAGCAGCATACTCATTACTAGGAGTTAGTAATAGAGCATATGTTGTACGTGCAGATATTGATCTAGGAGAACTAGTACCAAGCGCAACTGCTCCGGCAGCCAATCCTACAGCAGGAACTTATTGGTTTGACACAGCAGATTCTATTTACGGTATATTTGAATGGAACGGCGAAGGAATTAACACTACTGGTGGACAAACATTTACAAGCAAAACGCCCATTGCAATTACTGATACAGCAGATGTTGTAGATTATGCAGGTGCCGATTATACTCCTAAAGGATCAATTGGCGCAGTAGGAAGTTATGCTATTGTTTCAGTAACATCACTAAACAAATTATGGTACAAAAACACCGGCGGAACTTGGGTAGAAGTCGGCGGCGACAATTGGACTAAGAGTTGGCCAACAATTAAAGGCACAACAGCCAATCCAACTGCAACTGGCGCAAGTGCAGGTAACATCGAAATTAATGGTTCTTCTATTAGTGTTACAGACGGCGATACAGTTTCTGTAATTGCAGGAAATATTAACAGCGCATTAATTACTGGTGTAAGTGCTGCCGCAGTAGACGGATACTTAGAAATTTATAGCGACGGGACTGGATCAGCAAGCGAAGATTCAAGTGCAAGTGGTGATATTTTAGTTGGCGGTACAGCAGCAACATTAACATTAGTTGGAATCACAGCCGGAACATACTTTCCGCCAGCTGCACAAATAAGCGCACATACAAGTATTCCATCATGGAAAAATACAGACACTAGCCTAGGACAACCGAGCGGATTTAGTGCTAGACCAACAGGAAGTGTTTGGTTTAAAACTACAACACCTAATAGAGGTGCAAATTTAAGTGTCAAACTTTGGAATGCAGAAACACTACTATGGGACACACAAAGTGCTCCTTTATATGACAACAGTGCATCGGCAATTTATGCTCTAGATCCAACAGGCGGCGGCACAAATTTAAGTATAGGTGACATTTATGCTAAAACAAATGTTGCAGATGACACACAACCTTTGGTAACATTTAGTTTGTATAGACGTGCAACTAACGGCGCAACTACAATTGCAAGTAATCCTATTACTACAAGTGCGCCGGGCGCAGGTACAAATCAATTTGCAATTAGTGCAACAGATGATGGAAGTGCAGCATATAGCACTCCGTATACAGTAACAGTTACAACAACAGGTAGTGCAAGTGCTGACGCGACTGCTATTGCAGCAGCAATTAATGCTGCAAATGTAACAAATGTAAGTGCAAGTATTGATGCAAGTAATAGACTTGTAATTAGTCATGCGCAAGGCGGCGAAATTAAACTAACTGATACTGACGGTATGTTAGCAGCAATTGGATATCAAGCGAAAGATGCAGCAGTGTCTGAAACACAATGGACTGCAAACTTGTATTATCAAGATGGTACTTCAAGTGCAACAAGTCCAAAGCAGTTTACAGCAAGTAACTGGAACAATCTAAGTTACACTGCAAGTGCTAATGAAGTTACAAGTTTAGCAGCTGATGGTCAATTATGGTACAGTTCAGTTGTTGACGAAGTAGACATTATGGTACATGACGGTTCTGATTGGAAAGGTTATCAAAACGAATACACTGATGCAGATCCAGAAGGGCCAATTGTTAGTGCTAGTATGCCAACTGTACAAAGTGACGGTAGTCCGCTTGTAACAGGTGATATTTGGATTGACACAGCAGATCTTGAAAACTATCCAACAATTTACGTTTATAACGACACTATCACAGGTACAAAGGCACAGAAATGGGGCACACCGATTGATAAGTCAGATCAAACAACTGAAAACGGAATTTTGTTTGCAGATGCACGTTATGGCGACACAGGCGGCACAGCAGATACAGCACCAGATGCTACTATTGCAGAGCTACTTGTTAGTGATTATTTAGACCCAGATGCACCAGATCCTGCACTATATCCAAAAGGTATGTTGCTATGGAATCTACGTAGAAGCGGATTTAATGTTAAGCGTTTCGAGCGTAACTACATTGATACAGCAGCTCTAAATGAACGCAACGGCGACGAATCAATGTCAACTTACTATCCACATCGTTGGGTTACTGACTCAGGTAACCAAG